>UPTN01000011.1_pt1 | contig 112679 bp, 117 predicted proteins | sample 2160111 | NCBI WGS metagenome assembly UPTN01 (sample SAMN06265058, study PRJEB28932) | marine metagenome | isolation source: Columbia River Estuary | place: USA:Columbia River Estuary, USA | collected 2014-05-05
CATGATCTTCATCACCATGATCTTCATCACCATGATCTTCATCACCTTCATCCATCAGTGTAATATAGTTGTCAACATCATTTATGAAGAAGCTAGCAAATGCATAGTAATCTCCATTCTCATAATTAAATGTTATATCTATGTTATTTGAAGTTTCGCTATTAAGGTTAGGGTTTCCAACTTCAAACCTTCCTGTTGCTAAATGAGGCCCATTCATAAATAACTCAATCACTGAAGGCAATCTCTCAACACTTGCAAAGCCAAGATTTACATTTAAGTTATTATTTAGATCCTTGCCAATGTTAAATGCATAGCTAGATGTGCGATTATCAATCTCATATTTATCAGCATTGCCATCTTCATGGGAAACACTTCCCGTTCTAACAACGTCATCAAGCCTGGCCCCAAAATCAATATTATAAGATTCAAAATCTTTACTCATAAAGTAACCTAAGGTTAGTTCTCTATTATTTGCAGGGTTCATAAAAGCTTCTTCACCAAATATAGATGTATCTTCATCTACAAAATTAAAAGATATTTTTTGACTAATCCCACTTTTAGATAAATCAAAAATTGCACCATATTCAGACGAGTTATTTAGGAATAGAGTAGGGGCATGCTCCTCATGCTCTTCACCTTCATGCTCTTCACCTTCATGCTCGTCATGCTCTTCTTCAGCATGCTGCTCTGTTAATGAATAATCTGATTTTCTATATGTGTAATCCACTTTATTAAATAATGAGCCATTAGTATTATAGGATCCTTTTAAAGTAATACTTTCTGAGTCAGTAGTTGAGAATATTCTTTCGTCCTCATGCTCCTCATGCTCTTCACCCTCATGCTCTTCACCTTCATGTTCTTCACCTTCATGCTCGTCATGCTCTTCACCATGGAAGGGAATGCCATACATGCTCTCAATATTATCAACAGAAAGACCAATATAGCCCCAGTCACCAGTTTTGGATATACCAAATTTAGTTGCCTCAGACATGTAATCTGAATTATTTATATAACCCATATTTTCTTCATGTTCTTCATGCTCTTCACCCTCATGCTCTTCACCCTCATGCTCTTCGTCATGATGCTCCTCATGCATAACTGCTCCGTTAGGGATATCGTAATTACCAAATTCTGAGTTTTTATACCCAAAATTTACATTAAAGCCGTTTAGATTATTTTTATAGTTAAAATATTCAGTACTACCATCATTAACTGACTGTGTTTCATAGCCTGCTGCAAACTCAGCGCCATCGAAATCCATTTGTGCTATGCAATCATCAACCACATTAATAATTCCTCCAATAGATCCATTTGCATATAGTAGTGATGAAGGCCCCTTAACAATTTCAATTTGAGATATATCATTTAAATCTAAATCATTTAAATGATCTGCACCTAGAAATGAAACATCTCTATTAACCATTCCATTTTTAAGGATCTTGACCCTAGAGCCAGACATCCCTCTAATTATTGGCTGTCCAACAGCTGAACCGTAATCGGCAATTGAAATTCCTAAATATCCGTCAATTGCAGCACCCAGACTTGATGTTGGACCATCTAATATTTCATCACCATCAATAACATATAGAGGTTTATCAATAGTATTTATATCCACCAAAGCAGATGTGACCACGACCGTCTCTTCCACAACTTGCTGTGAAAAAGCATCGCTCGATTGAATCGCTATTAAAACTATAAAAGCGTTAAAAATTTTGTTCATATGAACTCCTAAAAATTAAAATTAAAATTAAAAAAAAATTAAATTAAATTTTTGGCGGAGCCCTTGAATTAAAGATTCGAAAAAATGATAGAACAAGATTATTTCTTAGTTCGTTAGAAACTTTTTTAGAAAAATATCTTTGAATATGTATTGGGGCTAGATCTGGAGCATCAACTGACTTATTTTCGAAGTATTCACAGCTAAATGAACTTTCATTCTGATGGAAATGATCATGGATCAAAGAGTCAGCTGAGATAGATGTAACAAAAAGCAATCCAGCTAATATTAGCAATATATTGTTTTTATATTTCTTCATCTATTGTAAGTATTAATGCTTTAAGCATACCATTCCAGGTATATCACCATTTTTAAGGTCACGTAGTGTATCAGTTGCTTGAGAGATATGTCTAGACTCAACCTGTACAGGGTCAATTTTTCCAGACTTTACTAATTCCATCAATTCTCCCATCTCTTTCAAGCTTCCGACATATGTGCCGGTAATAGTTCTTGCTGTAAATGTATGTAACGGGAGCTGGAGACTAAACTGACCACCAAGAAGGCCTACAAGAATATATTGGCCACCTTTAGTATATCCAAAAAGTTTGTAGCCAAAATTTACTGATGATTCAGACCCAACAAAATCAATAACTGCACCAGCTGACCCATCTGTTAGCTCTATGATTTTTTCTGAGGCCCCCTCATTTTTTGAATTAATAACCTCTCTAGCACCAGATTTTTTTGCTGCTTGAAGCTTTTGATCATCAATATCAACTACTATAGGCTCAATATTGAAAGCAGCTTTAGCTATTTTAAGGGCTAAAAGACCAAGCCCTCCTGCACCAATTATTACAAGATTGCTTTGCCCTGATTTCAGATCAGCTTTTTTAAGAGCGCTATATGCGGTAAGCCCTCTGCAGGCATAACTACCAGCCAACTCTTCAGGTGTATCGCCAGCATCAAAAAGATATCTTGCATCTTTTACTAAAACATATTCTGCATGGCCTCCATTCACAGAGACTCCTAAATTCTGTGCTGTAAATGGGCCACAATAATGCTCCATATCATTTTTACATTCTTTGCATTCTCCGCAACCAATCCATGGATAAACAACATATTTTTTACCTATTTCAACATCATGAACATCTTCTCCGGTTTCAACAAGTTCACCATATATCTCATGACCCATTGCCAAAGGCTGGACAAGACGAGAAGCCATCTTTTTATCATTACCAATATCAAAGTAACCATCATGAATATGCACATCAGAGTGACATACTCCACAAGCAATAGTTTTAATTAAGACTTCTTTGCCCTTGGGAGTTGGCTTATCAGAAATTACTTCTTCAAGAGGCAGACCATTTCCTGTGACTTGATATGATTTCATTTACATTAAATACATTATTTAAAACTAATTATAGTTTTTCTATTAATATCTTCCCATCTTTTTTGATCAACCAAGTAACAAAGAATTGAATCAGAGTCATTGCTTTGCTTAACTGAAAAATTATTTGGTATTTCTGAAGGCAGCAGGGTGCATTTTTCAGTTATCTCTCTTTGGCTCTTAAGTGATTTAAAAGTTATTTCAACTATGTCAGTTTTCAGTTTATTTATTATTTTATCCATATTGCTTAAATGAGAAATAAGTATGATCTATCCAAATTATATGGTATTTAATTTAAAGTTCTAACAACATATACTATTTATATGAAAATTATATATATGAATAATATTTTTAGCTTTTTTTTAGCTTTCTTTTTTTCAATTTTTGCGGTATCTCAAAACGCTCCCTTTGAATCAACTTATACTCCAATGCCACATTCCAACGTACTCCTTAAGAATGGAAATATTTTTGATGGCGATGGCAACAAGTTTCTAAATACAGATATTGTTTTACAAGATGGAAAAATTGTAGCTATAGGAAAAGACTTGCCACGATCTATGGATTTAGAGATTGTAGATGCAACTAATAAGTGGATAACACCAGGCATAATTGATATTCACTCTCATATGGGTGTTTATCCAGCACCATCTGTAACAACCAGCTCTGATGGAAATGAATCCACAAGTCCTGTAACTGCTGACGTTTGGGCAGAACATTCAATATGGGTCCAAGACCCTCAATTTGCTCTTGCTCTAAAAGGTGGAGTAACTTCATTTCATGTTTTGCCAGGCTCAGCAAACTTAATTGGTGGCAGGGGCGTGACAGCAAAAAATGTTCAGCGTAATACAATTAATTCAATGAAATTTCCAGGAGCACCACACTCACTAAAAATGGCTTGCGGCGAAAATCCAAAAAGAGTTTATGGAAATAGAGGTCAGGCACCCTCAACAAGAATGGGCAATGTTGCAGGATATAGAAAATCTTGGATTAAAGCATCGGGATATTTAAGTAGGTTAGACGAGTATGATAATAAATCTGAAGATGCCAAAGAAATGGGATACAGGCCGCAAAGGGATTTAGAGCTTGAAACGCTGGCAGGAGTTTTAAGAGGAGAGATATTAGTTCACAATCATTGCTATAGAGCTGAAGAGATGGCAATGATGATTGATATAGCCAATGAATTTGATTATAAAATTACAGCCTTTCATCATGCAGTTGAGGCATATAAAATAGCAGATTTATTAGCTGACAATAATATATGCGCAGCATTATGGGCAGACTGGTGGGGTTTCAAACATGAGGCTTATGACATGGTTCAATCAAATGTTGCAATTGTAGATCAGGCTAGAAATGGAACTGGTTGCGCTATAGTTCATTCTGATAGCGAGATAGGAATTCAGCATTTAAATCAAGAGGCCTCCAAAGCTTTAGCTGCAGGAGTTAGAGCAGGATTTGACATAACTCAGGCTAGAGCAATGAAATGGATAACAAGTAATCCTGCTAGAGCCGCAGGTATTTACGATGTAACAGGATCTATAAAAGTTGGAAAGAATGCAGACGTAGTTTTATGGAGCGAAAATCCATTTAGCGTCTATTCTCTTGCTGAAAAAGTTTACATAGATGGTGCCCTTGCTTATGACAGAGAATTGGGTCTCGAGCCTGCTTCAGATTTTGATATTGGCATATTAAACCCAGTAAAAAATAGGATAGACGAGTAATGAATATTTCTAAGTTTCTCAAAATATATGTTGGTTTTTGTTTAATTCTGTTCAACCACATCGCATATGCGGATGAAGTGCTTATTACAAATGCTAATATTTATGATGGCCAATCAGACAAACCATATTTTGGAAATATTTTAATAAAAAGTGGCAAAATAATAAGTATTTCCAATGATATATCTAATGCCAAGAAGGTTATTAATGCAGATGGCAAAATAGTCACACCTGGTTTTATTGCCCCAGATACAGAAATAGGGATTGTTGAAATTGGCTCACTTAGCGTAACAAGAGATGACTCACCTAAAATTTATAATATTGGATTCTCCATATTTGATGCGTTTAACCCAAATTCAACATTAATTCCATGGAATAGAGCTAATGGAATAACTTCTGCATTGTCACTTCCAAAAACCTCATCGAGTCCAATTGGCGGCTTGGGTTCATTTTTTGATCTAAATAGCGACCTCAATATATCTGGAGAAAAAGATATGGTAATGATTGGGAGAGTTGGGGGAAGCTCTTCCAAGTCTAGAGCTGAGACATTTGCATTAATGGAAGATATATTAGATTTAGCATTCTCCATTGATTCAAAAGTCATTGAATCAGATATAGAAATAATAAGTTTTATGAATGACATGCCTATAGTCAACCATCTAAATCTTCAGGTGCGCGATATGAAAGCGCTTTACAAACTTGCCAATAACAGGCTTCCACTCATTATAGAATCTAACAGAGCATCTGATATTCTTAAATTGATCAAATTGAAGAAAAAATATAACTTAAACCTTATCATTATGGGTGCGCAAGAGGCCACTCTGGTTTCGACTCAAATTGCTGAAAGTAAAATACCTTTAATTGTTAATCCAATTAACAATATTCCAAATTCCTTTGATGAGCTTGCATCAAATATAAATGCATCTGCGAGGCTTGAGCAGGCTGGAATATCTTTAATGTTTAATGCGCCGCGAGATCATAATTATCATCTTATTAGACAAGGGGCAGGTGTTGCAGTTGCAAATGGTATGTCATATGGCGGAGCAATCAAGGCGCTAACAAGTAACTTTTCTGAGGCTTTTGGTATCAGTTCAAAAGGAGTATTGAAGAAAGGAGCATCCGCTGATCTTATAATATGGTCTAGCGATCCTCTTGAACCTTCGAGCATACCTGAGAAAGTTTTTATTAATGGAGTTGATTTAAGCTTAATGACAAGATCACTTAGATTGCAAGAAAGATATATAAAAAATTTAGATAAACCAAATACATATAGATAAAAAAACCCATCTTAGAGATGGGTTTTGATGTTTGGAGCCACCTGTCAGAGTCGAACTGACGACCTGATGATTACAAATCAACTGCTCTAGCCAACTGAGCTAAGGTGGCGAAGTTGATTATTATATACAAATATTTATTTTGGGAAAGGGCAATTTGTACCTCCAATACCACAATAACCATTTGGATTTTTAGCAAGGTATTGCTGGTGATATTCTTCAGCTAGATAATATTTTTGATTTTCAACTATTTGAGTGGTTATTTCACTGAAGCCATTTTTTATTAAAGCTGACTGATACTTGTTTTTAGACTCTTGCAAAATGCTAAGATCCTCATCATGACAACAGTTAATAATAGATCTATATTGAGTTCCAATATCATTACCTTGCCTCATTCCTTGAGTAGGATCATGACACTCCCAAAACACAACCATCAAAGCAGATAATTTAATTACATCTGGGTTGTAATAAATTTTAACAACTTCAGCATGATTTGATTCTCCGCTACAAACATCTTCATAAGATGGATTATTCAATTCACCTCCGCAATACCCCACTGAAGTTAAATAAACGCCATTCAGATCCCAAAATTTTCTTTCCACTCCCCAAAAACAACCTGCTCCTAAAATTATTTCTCTATGCCCGTCGGGAATAGGCTTGTCTAAATTTATTTTTTTTAAAAAATGGATCATTAGTAAACTCCTATTATTGATATTTCACCAAAATGGTATGTTTTTAAATTATTCTTGCTTTGGAGAAGCAAGCTACCATCATCATTGATACCCTTGAAAGCCCCTTCATCTATGATATTACCATCTTGAATGATTTTTATTTTTTTTTGTAAATGCATGCAAGAACTTTCCCACTTATTTTTTATAACAGTATTATCATTTTTGAAATTTAAGAATCCTAGTATTATTTTATTAATTATTTCTTCTCTTTTTATCTCAATACCAAGCTCAGAAAGATCACCCCACCAAGCTTCTTTATCTTGAAGGTTTATATTAATACCAATTCCAGTAATGCTTAAAATATCCTTTCCAAGTATTTCTTGCTCGACCAAGATCCCTCCAACTTTCTTATTATCAAAAATAATATCATTTGGCCACTTTAGTCCAAGTTTTTCATTTTCTGTAATTGAGCTAATGGCATCATAAGAAATAACACCTGCAGATAAGCTTAATGGAAAGTCAGTCTCAACATTTTTTTGTGCAATTGACATGTATATATTGCCTAAACTTGGACTAGACCAATTCTTACCTCGCCTACCTCTGCCCTTAGTTTGCTTATTAGCAATCTTAACTGATAGCATTTTGGAACTTAGGCTTCTTTTACATTCCTCGTTTGTTGAATCTATCTCATCAAATATCTCTATGTCCACCAAATTTGATGGAACATTCTTTTTTATAATACTTAGATCTAATTTACTCAATTTAAAAAAATTAGTTGACTTAAATGCATTCTAGAACAAAAATAGTCACCTTGATATGGAGAGGTGGGTGAGTGGTTAATACCAGCAGACTGTAAATCTGCCGCTTCGGCTACGTAGGTTCGAATCCTACCCTCTCCACCATGCTAATTTCTTCAGAAATTGCACCAAAAAATAATCTAATATTTATCTCGAAAAAAGGTTGAGTTTAATACTTTTTAGAGGGATAATACGCCACCTTAAAATAGGATGCTACATATACGGGCTCATATAGCTCAGTGGTAGAGCACTTGCTTGGTAAGTAAGAGGTCACCGGTTCAAGTCCGGTTATGAGCTCCAATTTTTAAACAAATATTAATTTCAGAGAGGCGTAAAAAATGGCTAGAGAAAAATTCGAAAGAACCTTACCCCACGTTAACGTTGGGACAGTCGGTCACGTTGACCATGGTAAAACAACATTAACAGCTGCTTTAACAAAAGTTGCTGCAGAAGTATTTGGCGGAGACGCTGTAGACTTTGCTAATATTGATAATGCTCCAGAAGAAAGAGAAAGAGGGATAACAATCGCTACTTCTCACGTTGAGTATGTATCAACAGCACGTCACTATGCTCACGTTGATTGTCCAGGTCACGCAGATTATGTAAAAAATATGATTACTGGTGCTGCTCAAATGGATGGTGCTATTCTTGTAGTTAGTGCTGCTGACGGTCCAATGCCTCAAACAAGAGAACACATTCTTCTTGCAAGACAAGTTGGCGTTCCTTACATAGTTGTATTTATGAACAAAGCTGACCAAGTAGATGATCCTGAACTTCAAGAGCTAGTAGAGCTAGAAATTAGAGAGCTTCTTAATGAATATGATTTTCCAGGAGATGACACACCAATCATCGTTGGAAGTGCACTAAAGGCTTTAGAGGGAGATACCTCAGAAATAGGCGTACCTGCTGTAACTAAATTAATTGAAACTTTAGACACATACGTTCCAGAGCCTGAAAGACCAGTAGATGGAGCATTCCTAATGCCTATCGAAGATGTTTTTACAATCTCAGGTAGAGGAACTGTTGTTACAGGTAGAATCGAGACTGGTATCGTGAATACTGGTGATGCACTAGAGATTGTGGGTATTAAAGATACAACACAAACAACTTGTACAGGTGTTGAGATGTTTAGAAAATCTCTTGATGAAGGTAGAGCAGGTGAAAACTGCGGTATTCTTTTAAGAGGTATTGATAGAGAGGCTGTTGAAAGAGGGCAAGTGCTGTCCAAACCAGGAGCAATTCTTCCTCATACTAAATTTGAAGCTGAGATATATGTATTGAGCAAAGAAGAGGGTGGAAGACATACTCCATTCTTTAGTAATTATAGACCTCAATTCTATTTCAGAACAACTGACGTAACTGGCGCATGCGAACTTCCTGATGGAGTTGAAATGGTTATGCCAGGCGACAATATTAAGATGGTAGTTACACTTATAGCTCCTATCGCTATGGACGAAGGTCTTAAATTTGCGATTAGAGAAGGTGGAAGAACTGTTGGTGCTGGCGTAGTAGCAAAAATTATTGAGTAGAAAAATTGACGAATAAAGCCGAGGCCTAGTGTCTCGGCTTACTTGTCTTTAATAATATGAAAATATGTTTTAGGCCAGTAGCTCAATTGGTAGAGTACCGGTCTCCAAAACCGGGGGTTGTGGGTTCGAGACCCTCCTGGCCTGCCAATTATTTATTACTGGTGAATAAGGAATTTTATGAGTAAAGGAACAGCTTCAAAAACACTAGATACCGTAAAGTGGCTATTAACATTAGCTATATTCACATCTGCTGTTATTGCTAATAGCTATTTTGTAGAAGTTGCCTTTCTATACAGGGTATTGGGAGTAGTATTTCTATTCATTCTTGGATTAATATTCCTAGCAACTACAACTTTTGGATCTAACTCTATTAAATTGATGAGAGAGTCTAGAACAGAAATTAGGAAAGTTGTATGGCCTACAAGATTAGAGACAACTCAAACATTTCTTGTTGTATTTGTATCTATTATAGTTCTTGTTATATTTTTTTGGGGCTTAGAAAGCCTTCTAAGTTATTTAACTAAATTGGTGCTAGGTTAATATTATGGAATGGTATGTAATACAGGCTTATTCAGGCTACGAGCAAAAAGTTAAGCTAGCTATAGAAGAAAAAATAGAGCTTAATAAATTATCTGAGAAATTTGGTGAAATTTTAATACCAACTGAACAGATCGTTGAACTAAAGGGCGGCGCTAAGAAAACAACAGAAAGAAAATTTTTCCCTGGCTACATATTAATACAAATGATACTTGAAGATGATTCATGGCAGCTAGTTCAGTCCACCCCAAGAGTATCAGGTTTTGTAGGAGGCACTAAAGATAGGCCGCTTCCTATATCTGAAGATGATGTTAATAATATAATCAATAGAATTGAAGTTGGTGAAGATGCCCCAGCACCAAAAACCTTATATGAACCAGGCGAGGTTGTAAGAGTTTGTGATGGTCCATTTAATGACTTTAACGGAGTTGTTGAATTTGTAGATTATGAAAGAAATGTTGTCAAGGTATCAGTTCAAATTTTAGGTAGAGCAACCCCAGTGGAGCTAGGCTTCATTCAAATAGAGAAAACATAATGGCAAAAAAAGTAGCAAACATTTTAAAATTACAAATTCCAGCAGGAGCAGCTAACCCAAGCCCTCCCGTAGGTCCTGCACTTGGTCAAGCTGGTGTTAATATCATGGATTTTTGTAATGCATTTAATGCAGAAACACAAACTGCAGAAAAGGGTTTACCTCTTCCAGTAGTTATATCAGTATACGAGGATAAGTCCTTCACATTTATTGTTAAATCACCTCCAGCTGCAGTTTTAATTCGCAAAGCTTTGGGCATACCTAAAGGAAGTGGGGAGCCAAATAGAGAAAAAGTTGGAAAATTAACCAGATCACAGTTAGAAGATATAGCTAACGCTAAAGAACCTGATCTAAATTCAAATGATATGGATGCTGCAGTATTAATTATTGCTGGCACCGCTAGAAGTATGGGAGTTGATGTAGAGCTGTGAGTAAATTAACTAAAAAACAAAAAGTCTTAGCCGAGAATCTCGATACTGAAAAAACATATTCAGTCTCGGAAGCTATGGATATATTTAAATCAGTGAAGTCAGATAAGTTTGAAGAATCTATAGATATCTCTATAAGACTGGGAGTAGATCCTAATAAATCAGATCAAAATGTTAGAGGCGCAGTTACACTTCCTAATAGTTTAGGCAAGCAAGTTTCCGTTGCTGTATTTGCTGACGGTGATCAGGCTGAAGCTGCAAAGAAAGCTGGAGCTGAACATATAGGAATGGATGACCTTGCTGAAAAATTTACCAAAGAAGAGATATCAGTGGATGTTGTTGTCTCAGCAAGTAGTGCTATGAGAGTTGTAGGTAAACTAGGTCAAATACTTGGACCAAAAGGTTTAATGCCTAATCCCAAAACAGGAACGGTCACAGACGATGTTGCAACCGCAGTAAGCAATGCTAAAGCTGGACAAGTGAGATTTAGAACAGATAAGAACGGGATCATTCATGGGAGTATTGGAAAAGTATCGTTTGATAATGAAAAAATTATCTCAAATGCATCTGCTCTTATAAGTGAACTTACAAAACTAAAACCAGCATCTGCTAAAGGTGTTTTTATTGGGAATATTGCTTTAAGCAGCACTATGGGCCCAGGTGTAAAAGTAAACTCATCGGAGTTTATATAAGTTTTAAAGCTGTAAGAAATTATAGCTTTAGATAGTTGCGTTTTACGCAGCCGTCAAAGACCGTAGGTGTCGAAAGACTTAATTTCCTACGTAGGTGGTGTTCAAATTGTAATTATGCAGTTTGTCGCCGAATAGCCGAAAGGCTTAAACAGGAGAAATTGCTGTGGCGTTAACAAAAAGTGAAAAAGAAAAAATTGTTTTAGAAGTTAAAGAGGTTGCATCAAAAGCATCATCTTTAGTCATTTCTGATGCAAGAGGAATGAAAGTTACTGAGCTCTCAGAGGTCAGAAAAAATGCTACCGAAGCCGGTATTCATGTACAAATAATCAAGAATTCATTAGCTAAATTAGCTTTTGAAGGCACTGATTTTGGTTGTTCTGATGAGGCATTGGTTGGCCCTTCATTATTTGCTTTTTCATTTGATGAGCCAGGTGCAGCAGCCAAGCTACTTAAAACTTATGCCAAGAACTTCGAGTCACTTGAAGTAAAAGCATTGGTTGTTGAGGGTCAATTACTTGATGGAGCTCAGATAGATATTCTAGCTAAACTTCCATCTAGAGATGAGGCTTACGGTTTAGTTGCATCGGTATTGCAAGCACCAGTTAGTAAATTTGCAACTTTGTTAAATGAGGTTCCAAGTAAATTAGCTAGAGTTTTAGCAGCAGTTCAAGACAAAAAACAGGCGTCAGCCTAATTATAAGGAGAAGAAAAGATGGCAACTACTAAAGAGGATATCTTAAAAGCAATCGAAGAAATGTCAGTTATGGATCTTGTTGATCTAATTTCTGATATAGAAGAAAAATTTGGTGTAACTGCAGCAGCAGCTGTAGCAGCAGCACCAGCAGCAGCAGGTGGCGGCGACGCTGAGGCAGCAGAAGAAAAGGATGAGTTTGATGTTGTATTAAGTGCAACTGGCGATCAAAAAGTTCAAGTTATTAAAGCTGTAAGAGCTATTACTGGTCTTGGTCTCAAAGAGGCTAAAGATATGGTAGATGGCGCACCAACAACTGTTAAAGAAGGTGCTAAAAAAGATGATGCTGAAGCAATTGTTAAGCAATTAACAGAAGCTGGAGCTACTGCAGAACTTAAGTAACAACATTTAACTAACATATTTAATAGGGCGCATTTATGTCATATAGCTATACAGAAAAGAAAAGAATAAGAAAGAATTTTGGAACTTTTGCCAAGGTGATGGAATTACCTAATCTTGTTGAAACCCAAACAAAATCTTATTCTGAATTTTTACAAGCTGATTTGGCTCCTGATTCACGAAAGAATCAAGGATTAGAGGACGTATTCAATTCTCTTTTTCCAATCAAGAGTGTTTCAGGTAATGCGGCTCTAGAATATGTTTCATACGAGCTTGGTAACCCAGCTTATAATGTACAAGAATGTTTGGTGCAAGGTCTATCCTACTCTGCTCCACTTAGAATAAAGGTAAAGCTAGTAATCTATGATAGAGAAACTAACTTTAAAGAAGTAAAAGATATTAAAGAGGGTGAAGTATTTATGGGCGAAGTTCCATTAATGACTCCAGACGCCTCTTTTGTTGTTAATGGAACTGAGAGAGTTGTTGTCTCCCAGCTTCATAGATCACCAGGGGTTTTTTATGATCATGATAAAGGCAAGACCCATTCATCTGGAAAAGTTTTATATTCTGCAAGGGTAATACCTTACAGAGGCTCTTGGCTCGATTTTGAATTTGACCCAAAAGATATCTTATTTTCAAGAATAGATAGAAGAAGAAAAATACCAGCTACAATTATGTTAAGAGCTCTTGACATGAGTACGCAAGAAATACTTTCTGAGTTTTATGAAGAAGACTTATACACATTAGAAAAAGATGGCGTTAAGTTAGCTTTGATACCTGAAAGACTAAGAGGTGAAACACTTTCAGTTGATATTAAAGTAAAGAGCAAAGTGTATGTTCCAGCTGGAAGAAGAATTACGGCTAGACACATTAAAGACTTATCTTCAGCTAAAGTAAGCGAGATTAAACTTAGTGATGAATATCTAATTGGCAAAACTGTTTCTAAAGACATAATAAATCAAGAAACAGGAGAAGTTTTAGTTGAAGCTAACACAGAGATTTCAAATGAAATTTTAGAATTATTAAGAGAAAATAACATTTCGCAAGTTTGCTGTTTATTTATAAACGAGCTAGATAAAGGATCATATATTTCAGATACATTGAGAGTTGACCCTACTTCAAATAGGCTTGAGGCGTTAGTTGAAATATATAGAATGATGAGACCTGGCGAGCCACCTACAAAAGATTCTGCTGAAACCTTATTTGAAAATTTATTCTTTAATCAAGAAAGATACGATTTATCTGAAGTTGGTAGAATGAAGTTTAACAGAAGACTTAAACTTGATTCTGAGAAAGACAATCCTAATATCTTAGATAAAGAAGATATTATTGAAGTCATGAAAGGGATAGTTAATATCAGAGACGGTCATGATATTGTTGATGATATTGATCATTTAGGTAATAGAAGGGTTAGATCTGTTGGTGAGATGACCGCTAACCAATTTAGAGTTGGCCTAATAAGAGTTGAAAGAGCTGTTCGAGAAAGACTAAGTATGGCAGAAGCTGATGAGCTTGGACCACAAGACTTAATTAATGCTAAGCCTGTAACTGCAGCAATAAAAGAGTTTTTTGGTTCTAGTCAGTTATCTCAGTTTATGGATCAAAACAATCCACTTTCTGAAATTACACATAAAAGAAGAGTATCAGCTTTAGGCCCAGGAGGCCTAACAAGAGAAAGGGCTGGTTTTGAGGTTAGAGATGTCCATCCAACTCATTATGGAAGAGTTTGCCCAATTGAGACTCCTGAAGGCCCCAATATTGGTTTAATAAATTCTTTTGCTTCATATTCAAGAACGAACCAATATGGCTTTATTGAAACTCCTTATAGAAAGGTATCTAATGGAAAGGTATCTAATGAAATAGTTTATCTTTCTGCTATTGATGAGGGTGAGCATGTTATCGCTCAAGCAAACGTAACCCTAGATAAAAATAACAAATTTGTTGACGACTTGGTTGCTGTTAGGCACGCAAGTGAATTCGAGTTGATGTCACCAGATAGAGTAGATCTTATGGATGTTTCCCCTCAACAGGTTGTATCTATTGCCGCTTCTTTGATTCCATTTTTGGAACATGATGATGCCAATAGAGCACTAATGGGTTCTAATATGCAGAGGCAAGCAGTTCCAGTTCTTCGTGCTGAAAAACCACTTGTTGGCACCGGTCTTGAGTCAGTTGTAGCTAGAGATTCAGGTGTTTGTGTAGTTGCTAAAAACAATGGAGTTGTTGAGAGTGTTGATGCTTCAAGAATTGTTGTTAGAGTTACTGATAAAAAAGCTGATTCAGCTGCTGATATTTATAACTTAATAAAATATACAAGATCAAATCAGAATACATGTATCAATCAAAGACCTATCGTTAGAGTGGGTGACTCTGTTAAAAGAGGTGATGTGCTAGCTGATGGTCCATCTATTGATAATGGCGAACTTGCACTCGGTCAAAATATAAGAATCGCATTTATGCCGTGGAACGGTTATAACTTTGAGGATTCTATCCTAATATCAGAAAAGGTGGCAAGAGAAGATAGATTTACATCTATCCACATACAAGAAATTGTTTGTGTTGCAAGAGATACAAAACTAGGGTCAGAAGAAATAACGGCTGATATCCCAAATGTTGGTGAAGGTTCTCTCAATAAACTAGATGATTGTGGAATTGTATATGTAGGTGCTGAAGTTGCTCCAGGAGACATTTTAGTTGGAAAAATAACTCCTAAAGGCGAAACTCAATTATCACCTGAAGAAAAGCTTTTAAGAGCAATATTTGGCGAGAAAGCATCTGATGTGAAAGATACATCTCAGAGATCAAGCTCGAAGGGTACAGTGATAGGTGTTGAAGTATTTACTAGAGATGGTGTTGAAAAGGATGAAAGAACTCAGGCAATAGAGCAAGATCATTTGGATCAATCTAAAAAAGATGCTGATGATGAAGCTGCTGTTGTAGAAGAGGCAACAAGAACTAGAGTATGTGAGCTTTTAAAAGGTTCAAAGGCTGTAAAAGGTAATGGAATTAAAAAAGGCTCTACTATAACAATAGATATGCTTGATGATCTTACTTTAAATGATGTTTTTGCAATAAGAACAGATGACGAAACATTAAACTCAGCTATTGAGCAAACAGAGAAAACTTTTAAGAAATATATTAAAGGTATCAAAGATAGGTTTGAGGAAAAAAGAGCAAAAATTATAAGAGGCCATGACCTAGCTCCTGGTGTTATAAAAATTGTTAAAGTTTACTTGGCTATCAAGAGAAGAATACAGCCTGGTGATAAAATGGCTGGGCGTCATGGTAATAAAGGAGTCATATCTGAAATAATGCCTGTAGAAGACATGCCTTATGATGAGAATGGTGATCCTGTTGATATATGCCTAAATCCTCTTGGAGTCCCTTCAAGAATGAACGTTGGTCAGATTCTGGAGACGCACATGGGTGCTGCAGCAAAGGGTATAGGAAAGCAAATAGATTTAATGCTTAAAGATAGCGCTAAGCCAACTGAACTCAAAGATTATTTAGAGAAGCTTTATAATAAAAATGCAGCCAATAAAGAAGACATTAGTTCATTTAATAACCGGGAAATATTAGAGCTTGCAAATAATTTAAGAGATGGGCTGCCAATAGCTACACCAGTATTTGATGGTGCTAAGGAGTCTGAAGTTAAAGATTTGCTAAAGTTAGCCAAACTTCCTGAGACTGGCCAATTTACTCTATTTGATGGTAGAACAGGTAACAAATTTGAGAGACCTGTAACAGTTGGCTATATGTATATGATTAAGCTAAACCACTTAGTTGATGACAAAATGCATGCGAGATCAACTGGTTCCTATAGTCTCGTAACTCAGCAACCACTTGGCGGTAAAGCTCAGTTTGGAGGCCAAAGGTTTGGTGAGATGGAGGTATGGGCGCTTGAGGCTTATGGAGCATCTTATACACTTCAGGAAATGCTTACCGTAAAATCAGATGATGTTTCTGGAAGAACTAAGATGTATAAAAATATTGTTGACGGTTCATTTGAAATGGACGCAAATATACCTGAATCCTTTAATGTGCTTAGCAAAGAAATCAAATCGCTGGGTATTAACATTGAATTAGACTCAGAAAACTAGGAGATAAAATTGAGAGACTTATTAAATTTACTGAAAACTGGTCAAGAAGATTTTACTACTATATCTGCAGGGCTTGCCTCACCACAAGTCATTAAGTCTTGGTCGTTTGGAGAGGTTAAAAAACCTGAAACAATTAACTACAGGACTTTTAAACCAGAAAGAGATGGTCTATTTTGCTCTAAGATATTTGGACCAATAAAAGACTACGAATGTATATGTGGAAAATACAAAAGGATGAAGCATAGAGGTGTAGTCTGTGAAAAGTGTGGTGTAGAGGTTACTTTAGCAAAAGTTAGAAGAGAGAGAATGGGGCACATAGATCTTGCTGCTCCTGTTGCGCATATATGGTTTTTAAAATCGTTACCATCTAGGATTGGATTACTTCTTAATGTTACATTGCGTGAAATTGAAAGAGTTTTGTATTTTGAGAGCTATATAGTTACTGATCCTGGCCTTACAGATCTCGAAAAAGGTCAAATCCTTACCGAAGAAGAATGGGTTGAAAGGTATGAGGAATTTGGTGATGAGTTTTCAGCTGGTATGGGTGCTGAGGCTGTTCAAATTCTACTTGAAGAATTAGATGTTAATGATGAGATAAGAATTATTAGAGAAGAAATCCCACAAACTAATTCAGAAACAAAACTAAAAAAACTATCAAAAAGATTAAAACTATTGGAAGCATTTAATGATTCTGGTAACAGACCTGAATGGATGATAATGAATGTCCTTCCTGTATTACCACCAGATTTAAGACCTTTAGTGCCTCTTGAAGGAGGAAGGTTTGCTACATCTGATCTAAACGATTTGTATAGAAGAGTAATTAATAGAAATAACAGATTGAAAAGACTTTTAGAGTTAAGTGCTCCTGAAATTATTGTAAGAAATGAAAAAAGAATGCTTCAAGAGTCTGTAGATGCTTTGCTGGATAATGGAAGGCGTGGAAGAGTTATAACAGGAACCAACAAAAGGCCTCTTAAATCACTCGCTGATATGATTAAGGGTAAAGGCGGAAGATTTAGACAAAACTTACTTGGAAAGCGTGTTGATTATTCAGGTAGATCAGTGATTGTTTCTGGCCCAAACCTTAAGCTTCACCAATGCGGGCTTCCTAAAAAAATGGCCTTGGAATTATTCAAACCATTTGTTTATGGTGAGCTTGAAAGAAGAGAGCTAGCTACAACAATTAAAGCAGCTAAAAAGCTTGTAGAAAGAGAGACACCTGAAGTTTGGGAAGTTCTTGAGGATGTTATTAGAGAGCACCCGGTAATGCTTAATAGAGCTCCAACACTTCACAGGCTTGGTCTTCAAGCATTTGAACCAAAGTTAATTGAGGGTAAAGCAATTCAGCTTCATCCATTAGTTTGTGTTGCATTCAATGCAGATTTTGATGGTGACCAAATGGCAGTTCACGTTCCATTAACGCTTGAGGCTCAACTAGAAGCCAGAGCATTAATGATGTCAACAAACAATATTCTATCTCCTGCAGATGGGTCACCAATTATTAATCCTACACAAGATGTTGTTCTTGGCTTGTATTACATGACAAGAGAGAATGCTAGTGCTGCTGGTAATGGTAGAGTTTTCAGTAATCCAGATGAGGTTTTGAGAGCCTACGAAACTGAAACTATTTCTATTCATTCAGCGATTAAAGTAAGAGTAAAAGATTCTGAGGGTAACACATCTATTGAAGATACAACTGTCGGCAGAATAATTATTTGGAGAATCACACCAAAAGAAGTTGGGTTTGATAATATTAACAAGGTTCTTAATAAAAAGCTGATATCGAAGCTCGTTGATATTTCTTATCGAAAAGCTGGCTTAAAAAGTACTGTAATATTTGCAGATCAGCTAATGTATTTAGGCTTTGATTTTTCAACAAGATCTGGTTCATCTATAGGTGTTAATGATTTTGTAATTCCTGAAGAAAAAGCAGGAATAATAGATGCTTCAGAAAAAGAAGTTAAAGCTATTGAGAAGCAGTTTGATTCTGGTTTAGTTACTCGTGGCGAAAGATATAATAAAGTTATTGACATATGGTCCAGAGCTAATGAACAAGTAGCCAAAGCCATGATGGAAAAAATAAGCACAGAAACAATAGTTAACCCTGAAGGTGAAGAGGTAGAACAATCTTCGTTTAACTCTGTTTATATATATGCAGATTCTGGAGCAAGGGGATCTCCTGCCCAGATTAGACAGCTTTCAGGAATGAGAGGGTTAATGTCAAAACCTGATGGCTCTATTATCGAAACACCTATTACTGCTAACTTTAGAGAAGGACTCTCTGTTCTTCAGTACTTTATTTCTACTCACGGAGCTAGAAAAGGCTTAGCTGATACGGCTCTTAAAACTGCCAACTCTGGTTATTTAACTAGAAGGTTATGTGATGTGTCTATGGACTCAGTTATAAATATTGATGATTGTGGAACACAAAATTCAATTACAGTAACTTCTATAATCGATGGTGGTGAGATAATACAAGCTCTTACAGATAGAATTCTTGGAAGAGTAATAGCTGAATCAATTAGCGACAGTGATGGTAATTTATTATTTGAAGAAGGAACAATGCTAGATGAAGATGCTGTTTCGCAAATTGAGTCCCTAAATCTATCTTCACTTCAAGTAAGATCACCAATGACATGTGAGGCATCAATTGGAGTATGTTCGAAATGTTACGGTCGAGATCTTGCAAGAGGCCATTTAGTCCATAGAGGAGAGGCTGTTGGTATTGTTGCTGCTCAATCAATTGGAGAGCCTGGAACTCAGTTAACCATGCGTACATTCCATATCGGTGGTGCTGCATCCAGTTCATCAGAGGACAATGCTATTTTTAATAAAAATACTGGTGTTGTTAGCTTTTCTGAGGATATAAAAACAGTTACTAACAAAGATAAACTTCAAGTTGTTGTTTCAAGGAATGCGCTATGCATAGTTGAAGACAGCCAAGGAAGAATTGTTGAGCAATATAAACTTCCTTACGGAGCTACTTTAGAAGTTTCTAATAAAGCTAATCTTGAACAAGGCACTAAAGTCGCATCATGGGACCCTTATACAAGACCTATTATTTCAGAAACATCAGGTAAAATTAAATTCTCTGATATTGAAGATGGAGTAACAGTTAGATTGCAAACTGATGAGCTAACTGGGCTGAGCAGCGTTGAGGTTATCGAAACTTCAGAAAGACCATCTGCTGGTAAAGAATTAGTACCTTCAATTTCTATAGTAGATTCAAAAGGTAAAACAGTGCTTGTTGGCGATTATAAAGCTCCTGCAACATACACCATGCCTGCTAATGCACTTGTAAATCTTAAAGATGGACAGAAGCTTACAGCTGGTGAAGTATTGGCAAGAATACCTTTGGTTGCTTCCAAAACAAAAGATATTACCGGTGGGTTACCAAGAGTAGCTGATTTATTTGAAGCAAGAAAACCAAAAGATGCAGCTGTTCTGTCTGAAGAAACTGGAATTATATCTTTCGGTAAAGAAACTAAAGGAAAAGTAAGACTTGTTATTACTCCTGAAGGCTCTACTAAAAAAGCACACAATGTAGAAATGCTTATACCTAAGCATAGAACTTTGTCTGTTTTTGAGGGAGAAAGAATTACTAAAGGTGATGTTATTTCTGATGGACCATTTAGTCCTCATGATATTTTGAGACTAAAAGGAATACCTGAGTTAACAAACTTTATAGTTAACGAAATCCAAGATGTTTATAGACTTCAAGGGGTTTCAATTAATGATAAGCATATAGAGACTATTCTAAGACAGATGTTAAGAAAAGCTCTTATTGTTGATGGCGAAGACACTAAATTTATTCAGGGCGATCAGGTTGATTATGCTGAGTTAAAAGAAGAAAACCAAAGAGTTGCTGCTTCTGGTAAAACACCAGCACAGTTTGAGAGAGTTTTGCTTGGAATTACAAAAGCATCACTAGCAACAAATTCATTTATTTCAGCAGCTTCGTTCCAAGAAACTACAAGAGTTCTTACAGAAGCCGCAGTGACTGGTAAAAAAGATCATCTTCGTGGTTTAAAGGAAAACGTTGTTGTTGGTAGGCTTATTCCTGCAGGAACAGGTATGGAATTCCATGACAAACTTAAAAACAAAAAGCAATATGATCTTGATGAGCAAACGCTATCGGTTGATGACATAGAAGAGGCATTAAGACAGGAACTACAAGAAAATGAGGAATAGTGTTGACCGCGGCGATTCTGCTCTATAAAATCGCGGCCTAAACTAAAAAATATATATTATGGCAACAGTTAATCAGTTAGTTAAAAAATCTAGAAAACCAAAGGTTAGGAAAACAGATGTGCCGGCTCTTAAAGCCTGTCCTCAAAGAAGAGGTGTATGCACTCGTGTTTACACAACTACTCCTAAAAAACCTAACTCAGCTTTAAGGAAAGTATGTAGAGTTAGATTAACAAGCGGTTTTGAGGTAACTTCATACATAGGTGGAGAGGGGCACAACCTTCAAGAACATTCACTTGTTCTTATAAGAGGAGGAAGAGTTAAAGATCTTCCAGGTGTTAGATATCATACTGTAAGAGGAACACTAGATACTTCTGGTGTTGCTGGAAGAAAACAAAGACGATCAAAATATGGAGCCAAAAAAGGTAAATAATTATGCCAAGAAGAAGAAGTCCCGAGAAGAGAAAAGTATTACCAGATCCTAAATATAAAGACGTGGTTTTGGCTAAATTCATGAATAATCTTATGAAAGATGGTAAAAAATCTACAGCAGAAAAAATTGTTTATGGAGCCTTTGATCAAATAACTAAAACTAGTAAAGAAGATCCTCTTGAAATTTTCTCAAAGGCACTTTCTGAAGTTAGTCCTGTAGTAGAGGTTAAATCGAGGAGAGTAGGTGGTGCTAACTACCAGGTTCCAATTGAAATAAGACCTTCAAGAAGACAAGCCCTAGCTATGAGATGGATTGTTGATGCTGCAAGAAAAAGAAGTGAAAAATCTATGCACTTAAGATTGGCTGGCGAACTTCAAGATGCTTCACAAAAGAAAGGTTCTGCGGTTCGTAAAAAAGAAGAAGTTCACAAAATGGCTGAGGCTAATAAAGCATTCTCTCATTTCAGATTCTAATTAAATAAAAAATTATAAAATACTATGGCTAGACAAATTGTTTTAAATAAATATCGTAATGTTGGTATCTGTGCTCACGTTGATGCTGGAAAAACAACTACAACTGAGAGGGTTCTCTTTTATACAGGTCTATCACATAAGATTGGTGAGGTTCATGATGGAGCTGCCACAATGGATTGGATGGAGCAAGAACAAGAGAGAGGTATTACTATTACATCCGCAGCTACTACTTGTTTTTGGAGTGGCATGGAGCAACAGTTTCCTCAACATAGAATAAATATTATCGATACACCAGGTCACGTTGACTTTACTATTGAGGTTGAGAGATCACTAAGAGTTTTAGATGGAGCCGTTGTAGTATTTTGCGGTACCTCAGGTGTTGAGCCGCAATCCGAAACAGTTTGGAGACAAGCTAACAGATATGAAGTTCCAAGAGTTGTTTTTGTCAATAAAATGGATAGAGCTGGTGCAAATTTTGATAGAGTTGTTCAGCAAATTAAAGATAGGCTTCAAGCTAACATTGTACCAATTCAATATAATATTGGCGCTGAAGAAGATTTCAAAGGTGTTGTTGATCTTATTAATATGCGTGCAATTTACTGGAACGAAGAAGACCAAGGCCTAACATTTGATTCAAGAGATATACCGGAAGATCTTTTAGAAAGATGTAATGAGCTTAGAGAAGAAATGCTAGAAGCTGCTGCAGAAGCAAACGAAGAATTAATGGATACTTATCTTGAGTCAGGCGATTTATCTGTTGCACAAATCAAGGAAGGCTTAAGAATTAGATCATTGGATAACGAACTTATTGTTGGTTTATGTGGTTCAGCTTTTAAAAATAAAGGTGTTCAAGCTATGCTTGATGCTGTTGTTGAATTTTTACCTGCCCCTGACGAAGTAAAGGCTATTACCGGAGTTATTCCAAATAATTCCCAAGAAGATGAGGAAGAAGATACAAGAAAATCATCTGATGATGAACCTTTCTCTGCGCTAGCATTTAAAATTGCAACTGATCCATTTGTGGGAACGCTTACATTTATCCGTGTATATTCAGGTGTTCTTTCTGTAGGAGATGCTGTAATAAACTCAACAAAATCTAAGAAAGAAAGAGTTGGAAGAATGGTTCAAATGCATTCCAATAATAGAGAAGAGATCAAAGAAGTTAGAGCCGGAGACATAGCTGCGTGTATAGGCTTAAAAGATATTACCACGGGTGATACTTTATCTGATGCTTCAAAGCCAATTGTTCTTGAGAGAATGGATTTCCCAGAGCCTGTAATATCTGTAGCAGTTGAGCCTAAATCAAAACCAGATCAAGAAAAAATGTCATTGGCACTAGGAAAGCTTGCTCAGGAAGATCCTTCATTTAGAGTTACAAGTGATGAGGAGTCTGGACAGACTATAATATCTGGAATGGGTGAACTTCATTTAGATGTGCTAGTAGATAGAATGAGAAGAGAGTTCTCGGTTGAAGCAAATATCGGTAAGCCACAAGTAGCATACAGAGAAACAATCAAAGAAACTGTTGAAGTCGAAGGCAAGTTTGTTCGTCAAAGTGGTGGTAAAGGTCAATATGGTCATGTTTGGCTTAAGCTTGAACCTTTGGGGCTTGATGATGAGTATGAGTTTGTAGACAAGATTGTTGGTGGAGTAATTCCAAAAGAGTACATACCTGCTGTTAATAAAGGTATTCAAGAGCAAATGCAGAATGGTGTAATTGCTGGATATCCATTACTAGCCTTAAGAGCAACTTTATATGACGGTTCTTTTCATGATGTAGATTCAAATGAAATGGCATTTAAAATTGCTGGATCTTATGCGTTAAAAGAAGGTGCAAATAAGGCAAAGCCTGCTTTACTTGAGCCAGTTATGAAGGTGGTAGTAGTTACGCCTGAAGAGCATATGGGTGATGTTGTTGGTGACCTTAATAGAAGACGAGGAATGATACTAGGAATGGATGATATTACCTCTGGAAAGGAAGTCTCATCTGAAGTTCCACTAGCGGAAATGTTTGGATATGCAACAGATTTAAGATCAGCTACACAAGGTAGAGCAACTTTTACAATGGAATTCACTAAGTACGGCGAAGTTCCAAAAAATATTGCTGAGCAACTTAAAACTTCATAAAAAAAATTAAGAATAAAACTGCATCATTTATGTTGACAGTTGGGTTGTTAGAAGCTTAGAATACGCCACATTTTGCAATTAGCTAAATGTGTAAGAACAAATTTAATAGGTAGAAAAATAGGAATAAAATGGAGAATCAATCAATAAGAATAAGGCTAAAAGCTTTCGATTATAGACTGATCGATGCTTCAGCTAAATTAATAGTGGAAACAGTTAAGAAAACTGGTGCTGTTATTAATGGACCGATACCTCTACCTGTTAAAAAAGAAAAGACAACAATTCTTAAGTCACCGCACAAAGATAAAGATGCAAGGGACCAATATGAGATTGTTACTTACAAAAGACTTATGGATATAGTTGAACCGACTGATAAAACAGTAGATGCTTTAATGAAACTAGATCTATCCTCAGGGGTAGACGTTCAGATAAGCTTAAGCTAGTCCATTTTTTAACGCGAATGCGGCCATAGAGGGTTACAAGCCCCGTATATAGGAGATTAAATTGAGCATAGGCTTAATAGGAAATAAATCTGGAATGACACGTCTTTTTCTTGAAGACGGTGAGTCTGTTCCTGTAACTGCAGTATCCGTCTGCGGTAATTTTGTTGCAGATATTAAAACAGCAAGTAACGATGGTTATACGTCTCTTGTTGTATCTAAAACAAAAAAATCGAATAACATTAATAAATCTAAAAGTGAATTTTACAAAAAGGTTAATCTAAATCCTGGCATATTAGCTGAATTCAGGTGCAGTCAAGAACAGACTGATAACTTTGCTGTTGGCAACCACTTAAAAGCTGATATTTTTGAAGTAGGGCAGTATGTTGATGTTACAGGCACCTCTAAAGGTAAAGGATATGCCGGTGTTATAAAAAGACATAACTTCGCAATGCAAGACGCTACTCATGGTAACTCTTTGTCCCACAGAGCTCATGGCTCAATAGGACAATGCCAAACACCAGGCCGTGTTTGGAAAGGAAAGAAAATGTCTGGACACATGGGTAATGTTCAAAAAACAGTACAAAATCTTAAAATTGTAGAACTAGATGTGGAAAACAGCATTATCTATATTAAAGGAGCAGTTCCTGGGTTTAACGGTTCAGATTTAAAAATTAAACCAGCACTAAAAAGATCATGAAAATAGACTTATTATCAAAAACAAAAAAAGAGAATATCGATATATCTGATTCAGCTTTTGGAAGAGATTTTAACGAATCACTTGTTCATCAAGCTGTAGTTAGTTTTATGGCTGGTTCAAGACAGGGCTCATCTCAACAAAAAACAAGATCTGATGTTAGGGGTGGTGGTAAGAAGCCATATGCACAAAAAGGTACAGGCCGAGCTAGAGCAGGTACTATACGAAGTCCTCTATGGAGAGGTGGTGGTGTTGCATTTGCTGCTAGACCTAGAGATTACAGTAAAAAAATAAATAAAAAAATGTATAGAGCTGCTATTAGATCTATATTCTCTGAGCTATTAAGACAAGAAAGGTTGGTGGCTATTGAAAATCCTGTACTTGAGAAACCCAAGACTAAAGATATAGCTAAATTTCTAAATGATTTTTCATTAAGTAAAGTTTTGATCATCACAGATGAAATAGATGTAAATTTCTTTCTTTCAATAAGAAACATACCGAACGTTGATGTTATTACTGTTAGAGAGATCAATCCAGTTGTCTTGCTTAAATCTCATAAAGTTGCAGTTACAGCTGAAGCCTTTAAACAAATTGAGGAGTGGATAGATGCATAACGAGAAACTATTTACACTTATTAAAGCCCCAATAGTAACTGAGAAGTCAGCCAGAGTTGGAGAGGAGCTTAAGCAGTTTGTATTCAAAGTCGATTTATCTGCAAACAAAAGAGAGATCAAGCAAGCTGTTGAAAAATTATTCAAAGTTGAAGTTCTAAAAGTTACCACTTCTATTGTTAAAGGTAAAAGGAAAAGAAACAGGACCGGTTTATATAAAAGATCTAATTACAAAAAAGCATTTATTACTCTTGGAAAAGATTCTGAGATTCAACTTGAGGGTATTAACTAATCATGGCAATTATTAAAGCTAAACCTACTAGTCCAGGTCGTCGGGGTGTTATTTCGGTTAAAACTGATCTTTATAAAGGAAAGCCCTTAAAGTCTCTTACCCAACCAAAATCTAAGAATGGCGGAAGAAATAATAATGGTAGGATTACTGTTAGACACCAAGGTGGTGGCCATAAGCAACATTACAGAATTATCGATTTCAAAAGAAATAAGTTAGATATCCCTGCTGTTGTTGAAAGACTAGAATATGATCCAAATAGGTCTGCTCATATTGCTCTTCTAAAATATAAAGATGGCGAAAGAAAATATATTATTGCTCCAAGCAAATTAAATGTTGGTGATGAGATTATTTCTGCTGAAAAATGTGAAATTAAAGTAGGAAATTCAATGAAGCTCAAGGACATCCCACTGGGAACAAATGTTCATTGCGTAGAACTTAAGCCACTAAAAGGAGCGCAATTGGCAAGAAGTGCGGGCACATCAGCAAGATTAATTGCTAAAGAAGGCATTTACGCAACTTTAAGACTTCAATCTGGTGAGACAAGAAAAGTATTATGGGAATGTAGGGCTACTTTAGGAGTAGTTTCTAACCAAGAAAACAATTTAAAATCACTCGGTAAGGCAGGGGCTAAAAGATGGAGAGGTGTTAGGCCTACTGTTCGTGGTGTTGCTATGAACCCGGTTGACCATCCACATGGTGGTGGTGAGGGAAGAACATCAGGTGGAAGACATCCATCAACTCCTTGGGGAATACCTACAAAAGGATATAAAACCCGTAAAAACCAGCGTACTGACGATTTAATAATTAGAAGAAGAGGAAGCAGGAAGTAATATGCCAAGATCACTTAAAAAAGGACCTTTCATAGATTTATCACTTGAAAAAAAAGTAGATGCAGCACTTGCATCTAATGATAAAAGACCAATTAAAACATGGTCAAGAAGATCAATGATTAATCCATCAATGGTTGGTTTGACTATAGCCGTTCACAATGGGAGACAACATATTCCAGTGTATGTAAATGAAGATATGGTTGGCCATAAGCTTGGTGAATTCTCATTAACAAGAACATTTAAAATGCATTCAGGCGACAGGAAGGCTAAATAATGGATACAAGAGCTTACTTAAAAGGAACTAGATTATCACCCCAAAAAGCCGGGTTAGTAGCTAATGCAATAAGAGGAAAATCTGTGCAAGATGCTATGGATTTTTTAGGTTTCAATAAACAAAAAGGAGCAGCAGTTATCAAGAAATTATTGGAATCTGCTATTGCCAACGCTGAAAATAATAATAAAGCAGATGTAGATTTGCTATCTGTTAAATCAATAATAGTTAATCAAGGGATGAGACTAAAGCGAATGAAACCAAGAGCAAGAGGAAGAGCGGACAGAATAATCAAGCCTACATGCCACATCGAGATTATTTTATCTGAGGGGAGTAAATAATGGGACAAAAAGTAAATCCAATTGGTTTCAGACTAGGAACAAGCAAAAAACAAAATGCTAACTGGTATGCAAAAGGCAAAGCTTTTTCTGAAAATCTTATTCAAGACCTCAAAGTCAGAGAGTATTTTAAAGTTAAACTAAAAAATTCTTCTATAAGTAAAATAGAACTAGAAAGATCAGCTGAGAATTTTGTAGTTTCTATATATACATCTAGACCTGGAATAATTATTGGAAAACGTGGTGAAGAGATAGATAACCTCAAAAAAGCAGTTGAAAAGATTGTAAAAAAATCAACCCAAATAAATATTAAAGAAGTCAAAAAACCAGATTTAGATGCAACTATTCTTGCTGAAGGCATCGCTCAACAGCTTGAAAGAAGAGTTATGTTTAGGCGTGCAATGAAAAGAACTGTCCAAAGCGCTTTAAGACAAAGTGCAAAAGGAGTGAGAGTTGAGGTTTCAGGAAGGTTAAATGGTGCCGAAATAGCTAGAACTGAATGGTATCGAGAAGGAAGAGTTCCTCTACATACTATAAGAGCTGATATTGATTATGGAACTGCTGAAGCTTTAACCACTTATGGAATTATAGGTGTAAAAGTTTGGGTTTTTAAAGGTGAAACTACTGAAGATCCATACAAGGTCGATCAAGGAAGTTAATTATTATGTTACAACCAAAACAAACAAAATTTAGAAAAATGCATAAAGGCCGTAATAGAGGTCTTGCGCAAAATGGTAATACTGTTGCATTTGGAAGGTTTGGGCTTGTTGCTTCTGATAGAGGAAGAATAACAGCAAGGCAAATTGAGGCTGCTCGAAGAGCTATGACTAGGCATATCAAAAGAGGCGGTAACATTTGGATCAGAATCTTTCCAGACAAACCAATAACAAAGAAGCCGCTTGAAGTTCGTATGGGTAAAGGTAAGGGTAATGTCGAGTATTGGGTAGCATTAGTTCAGCCAGGTAAAATAATGTTTGAAATGGCTGGAGTTACAGAAGAATTAGCTAGAGAAGCCTTTAAGCTAGCCTCCGCTAAATTACCAGTCAAAACCCACTTTATTAGTAAGGACGTATAAATGAGTAAAGAGTTTGTTGATTTAAGTAAGAAAAATAGTAAAGAACTCGGTGCAGAACTTATTGCTGCAAGAGAGTCTCAATTTACTTTAAGGATTAAACATAAAACTGGTCAGTTAAATGAAACAAACCAGCTTGGAAATATTAAAAAGAAAATTGCTAGGATTAAAACTTTAATCAACGCAAATAAACTAAAGGATGAAAAATAATGGAAAATTCCAACCCAAGAGTTTTAACGGGTGTTGTAACTAGCGACAAGGCCGACAAAACCATTACAGTCCAAATTGAAAGAAAAGTAAAACATCCTTTGTATGGAAAGATTATTAAAAGATCGACTAAAGTCCATGCACATGATGAGGGTAATACTGCAACAATTGGTGATGTAGTTACCGTTCAAGAGTGCAGGCCTTTATCTAAAAGTAAAACTTGGATGCTGGTAGAAACAGCTGATGAAGTGGCAACTGCTGAAGCTAAAGAGAATGTAGCAGAGGAGAGTGAATAATGATTCAAATGCAATCACTGTTAAAAATCGCTGATAACAGCGGTGCTAGAAGCGTAATGTGTATAAAAGTTCTAGGTGGATCTAAAAGGCGTTATGCAAATATTGGTGACGTTATTAAAGTAGCTGTTAGAGAAGCTATTCCAACTGGCAAGGTTAAAAAAGGCCAAGTGGTTGACGCACTTATTGTTAGAACTAAAAAAGGGGTTAGAAGAAAGGATGGCTCACTAATTAAATTTGATGAAAATGCCGCCGTATTAATAAATAACCAGAAAGCTCCAATTGGCACGAGGGTATTTGGCCCTGTGACGAGAGAGCTAAGGGATGGAAGTCATATGAAGATTTTATCGTTAGCGCCTGAGGTACTATAAATGGGAAATATTACAACAAAACTTAGAGCAGGTGATGAGGTTGTGGTCCTAGCAGGTAGAGATGTAGGCAAAACCGGAACTCTTAGAAAGATTTTTAAATCAAAAAATAAAGCAATAGTTACCGGTGTGAATATGGTTAAAAAACACACAAAGCCAAATCCTGAAATGGGGGTGACTGGAGGTATAGTCGAACAAGAATCATCAATAGATCTATCCAATCTAGCCATATGGAACACAAGCACCAAAGCTAAAGATAAGATTTCATACTCTAAAGATAAAGATGGCAAAAAAGTTAGATTATTCAAATCAAGTAAAAAAGAGATTAAATAATGTCAAATTTAAAAGAAACTTATAAAAAAGAACTTATACCTGTTTTACAAGAAAAGTTAGGCATGAAAAATGTAATGGCAGTTCCTAAGCTTACAAAAGTAGTAATTAACATGGGTGTTGGAGAGGCTGCAAATGATAAAAAACATTTAGAATCAGCTTTTCAGAATCTCACAGTCATAGCGGGACAAAAACCAGTTATAACCAAAGCAAGAAAATCTGTAGCAAGCTTTAAGATAAGAGAGGGCTGGCCACTGGGCTGCAAAGTTACCTTGAGAGGTGACAAAATGTATGAGTTTATGGAAAGACTTATAAACATTGCAATTCCTAGAGAAAGAGATTTTAGGGGCTTAAATCCAAAATCATTTGATGGGCAAGGTAATTATAATTTTGGAATTAAAGAACAGATAATATTTCCAGAAATTAACTACGACAATATAGATAACATTAGAGGTATGGATATATGTATAAATACTTCTGCTACAAACAAGGAAGATGCCAAAGCTTTACTAGAAGTTTTGGAATTCCCATTTAAAAAATAGGTATAAATTTATGGCTAAAAAATCAATGATCGCAAGAGAAACTAAGAGAATTAAAACAGTTGCAAGGTATGCTGAAAAAAGAGCATCACTAAAAGCGATATTCTCAGACCTTAGTTTGCCTAGTGAAGAAAGATATGATGCATATAAGAAGTTCCAGCAACTTCCAAGAAATGCAAGTCCTTCAAGAGTAGTAAGAAGATGTCAGGTAACTGGAAGACCTCATGCTGTGTATAGAAAATTTGGGCTAAGTAGAATTAAGCTCAGAGAAGCAGCTATGAGAGGCGACATTCCAGGTTTAGTAAAATCAAGTTGGTAATAATATGAGTTTTCAAGATCCCATTTCAGATTGTTTAACAAGAATACGTAACGGACTTATGCGTGGCAAGGCCCATGTTGATGCTCCTTACTCAAAACTAAAACATCAGTTAGTTAATGTGTTAGTTAATGAAGGTTATTTAAAAAGCTGCGAAAAAACAGATAATGAAGGCAAGCCAATGATTAAAATTGCTTTAAAATATCATAACGAAAAGCCTGTTATTAAAAATATTTCAAGAGTTAGTAAGCCGAGTTTAAGAAAGTACTCCGCATCCTCAGACCTTAAGCAAGTTAAAAATGGCCTAGGATCTTTCATAATATCTACCAATCAAGGTCTGATGACAGACAAAGATGCTAAGTCAAAAAATATTGGCGGCGAAATTCTATGCGAGGTATTCTAAATGTCTAGAGTTGCAAAAAATCCAATTTCCATTCCTGAAGGTGTAACACTTTCAGTCGACTCAAACATGGTTAGTGCAAAGGGTAAGCTTGGTGAGATGGCTTTAGAATTAACTAAATCTATCTCATTAGAAATAAACGAGACTACTGCAAATGTTAAGTATGATGAAAATTCACAACAATCCACAGCGCTAGGCGGGACAACAAGAGCATTAATTAATAATATGGTTATAGGTGTATCAGTTGGTTTTGAAAAGAAACTAGAGTTGAAAGGCGTTGGATATAGAGCCAAGGCATCTGGTAAATTGCTAGAGTTAACGCTTGGATTTTCCCACCCTGTTAAATATCAACTACCTGAAGAGGTAAGTGTAGAGACCCCATCTCAAACAGAAGTTGTTCTCAAAAGCTATAACAAGCAAGCCTTGGGTCAGGCTGCTGCAGAAATTAGAGCATTTAGACCTCCAGAGCCTTACAAAGGGAAAGGTGTTAAATATGCTGATGAAATTATTAGAAGAAAAGAAGCTAAGAAAGCTGCAGGAGGTTCGTAATGAGCATTAAAAATCTATCAAGACTTAGAAGAGCAAAGAAAACAAGAATGAAAATCAGACATCAATCTTCACCTAGGCTATCAGTTTTTAGGTCATCTCAACATTTTTATGCCCAAGTATTTGACAGCCTTGGAGCTACTGTTATCGCCTCAGCATCAACTGTTGAAAAAGATATCGATGAAAAATCAAATAATGTTAAAGCTGCTGAGGCTGTAGGAAAAAAGGTTGCAGAAAGAGCTTTAGAAAATGGTGTAACAAAGGTTGTATTCGATAGATCTGGTTACAAATATCATGGACGCATAAAAGCGCTTGCAGATTCAGCAAGAAATGCCGGATTGGAGTTTTAATAAAAAATATTATGAAAGACAATAGAAACAACACAAATAATCAACAGCAAGACGCTTTAGAAGAAAAGTTAGTTCAAGTTAATAGAGTAGCTAAGGTTGTAAAAGGTGGAAGAATTTTTGGTTTCACTGCTTTAACAGTAGTTGGTGATGGCAATGGTAGAGTGGGTTTTGGAAGAGGTAAGGCAAAAGAAGTGCCTATTGCTATTCAAAAAGCTATGGAAAATGCAAGAAGAAGCATGGTTGATGTTGAGTTGAATAATACAACCATATGGTATCCAATAAAAGCCAAACATGGTTCTGCTAATGTATATATGCAACCAGCATCTGAAGGTACTGGTATTATCGCTGGTGGGGCTATGAGAGCTGTTCTTGAATTAGCTGGTGTGCAAAATGTATTGGCTAAATGCTATGGATCTACAAATCCAGTTAACGTTGTAAGAGCTACCATTAATGCTCTAAGTGCAATGGAGTCTCCCGAAACAGTAGCCAGCAGAAGAGGTATCAAAGTAGAGAAAATATCATGAGTAAAGATAAAACAATAAATATTAAGCTCGTAAAGAGTGGTATTGGAAGAATGAAAAAGCATAAGTTATGCATAAAAGGCTTAGGCTTTAAAAAATTAAATCAGACAGTAACTGTAATTGATACACCTAGTAATAGAGGATTGATTAACAAAATATCAGACATGATAGAAATTCAGGAATAAAAAGATGAGCGAAACTGAAAACAAAACTTTAGCCCTTAATACTATTTCAGACGACAGTACGTCTAAAAATAGAAAAAGAGTTGGAAGGGGAATTGGATCTGGAACTGGCAAAACAGCTGGAAGAGGTCATAAAGGTCAGAAGTCTAGATCTGGAGGAAATGTAAGACCAGGTTTTGAGGGTGGGCAAATGCCATTGCAGCAAAGACTTCCTAAGTTTGGCTTTTCATCAAGAAAAAATAATAATTTAAAAGAAGTTAATTTGAGAACAATAGATGGAATGGAAACTGTAAACATCAATACTCTTAAAGATAGCAAGGTTATTGGCAAGGCAGTAAAGAAAGTAAAAATTTTTGGTGACTTTGAAGTAACTACAAAAATGAATATTGAAGGTATAAAGGTCACTAAAGGAGCTAAGGCTTCAATTGAGAAAGCAGGGGGATCTGTTAAGAGTTAATTATGGCAGATCAAGGAACAGGTATGAGCGATCTTTGGAAAAGACTTAGGTTTGTCTTTATGGCTATTATTGTCTACAGAATTGGTACACATATACCAATTCCTGGCATTGATCCAGATAGATTAGCTCAGCTATTTGAACAGAATCAAGGAACAATTCTTGAAATGTTTAATATGTTCTCAGGTGGGGCTCTTGAAAGAATGAGTGTTTTTGCACTAAACGTAGTCCCGTATATTTCTGCTGCAATTATCATGCAGTTATTCTCTAACTCAATCCCGTTCTTAATAGAACTTAAGAAAGACGGTCAGGCAGGGCGAAATAAAATTACTCAATACACAAGATATGGAACAGTATTGCTTGCATTCATCCAAGCATCTGCACTTGCAGTAACATTGTCTGCTAGCGGTCTAGCTTTTACTCCAGGTACTTCATTCTTTGTTTCAGCAGTATTTTCTGTTGTAGCAGGAACGGTCTTCCTTATGTGGCTTGGGGAACAAGTTTCAGAAAGAGGTATTGGAAATGGCATATCAATTATTATCGCAACAAGTATTTTAACAGGTATCCCAGGCGCAATTGGTCAAGCGCTTGAGCAATCAAGACAAGGGGATCTTAATATATTGTTATTAATTGGCATTGGTTTATTAGCAATGGTTGTTATTGCTATTGTTGTCTTTATTGAAAGAGGTCAAAGAAGAATTACTGTCAACTATGCTCAAAGACAACAAGGCAGAAGAATGATGCAGGCTCAGACAAGCCATCTTCCTTTTAAAGTAAACATGGCAGGAGTTATTCCAGCAATTTTTGCTAGTACGTTCCTTTTATTTCCAGCCTCATTATCAACTTGGTTTGGGCAAAGCGAATCATTAGGGTTTTTGCAAAGTATTTCACTGGCATTAAATCCTGGGCAACCTCTGTATATTCTTGTTTTTGCAACACTTATTATTTCATTTTGTTTTATTTGGCTAGCATTAACATTTAATACTAAAGAGGTGTCTGATAACCTCAAAAGATCCGGTGCCTATATTGCAGGCATCAGACCAGGTGAGCAAACTGCAAACTATATCGATGCTGTGCTAGCAAGACTAACAGTTTTTGGAGCTATCTATTTAACTCTAATATGTTTATTGCCATTAGCACTGATAAATTTCGCAGGCGTGTCATTCTATTTTGGAGGCACATCAGTTCTAATTATTGTTGTTGTCCTCATGGACTTTATGGCACAAGTACAATCTCATTTAATGTCAGGGCAATATGCATCATTAATGAAAAAAGCAAACCTCAAAAACTATAAAAGATAATATGAAAGTTAAAGCATCAGTAAAAAAAATATGCAGAAATTGCAAAATAGTCAGACGAAATGGCGTTCTATTTGTGATCTGTAAAACAGACAAAAAACATAAACAAAGGCAAGGTTAAGTTATGGCAAGGATAGCAGGCGTAAATATTCCAGAAAATAAACATGTGGAGATTTCTCTTACACACATATTCGGTATTGGCAGAACTTCTGCACAAGCAATATGTAAAGATTTGAAAATAGACTTTACTCGAAAGGTTTCAGATCTAACGGAGGATGAAGTTGAGCTAATTAGAGGCTCTATAGCTAAAATAATAGTTGAGGGTGATTTAAGAAGAGAAATAAGCACAAATATTAAGAGATTAATGGACTTAAAGTCTTACAGAGGTGTCAGACATAGAAGGAAACTTCCTACAAGAGGACAAAGAACCAAAACTAACGCTAGAACTAGAAAAGGCGCTAAAAAACCAATGAGAGGTTAATAAAATGGCAGTTAAAGGTAAAAAATCTAAAAAAATTGTAACGGATGGTGTTGCACACATACATTCATCTTTTAACAATACAATAGTAACTATTACAGATAAGCAGGGTAATACAATATGTTGGGCTACTTCTGGTGGCTCAGGATTTAAAGGTTCTAGAAAGAGCACTCCATTTGCAGCACAGATAGCAGCAGATAAGGCTGGAACAGCTGCAAAAGAGTTTGGAATGATAAATTTAGATGTAAAAGTTAAAGGTCCTGGTGGCGGAAGAGAATCTGCAATTAGATCTTTAAATGCATGTGGTTTAAAAATTAAAAGCATCACGGATGTAACACCATTACCTCATAATGGCTGCAGACCATCTAAAAAAAGAAGAGTTTAAGGGAGAAGTAAATGGCTAGATATAGAGGACCATCATTAAGACTATCAAGAAGAGAGGGAACAGATCTATTCTTGAAAAGTGGAGTAAGAGCAATTGAATCTAAATGTAATATGGATTCGCCTCCTGGCACAGCACAGGGTGCTAGGCGTGGCAGGCTATCAGACTATGGATTGCAATTAAGAGAAAAGCAAAAAGTTAGAAGAATGTATGGCGTTTTAGAAAAACAATTTAGAAACTACTATAAAAAAGCTGCTTCTCAAAAAGGCAATACCGGTGAAAATTTATTATCTCTTCTCGAAACTAGACTTGATAATGTAATTTACAGAATGGGTTTTGGATGCACAAGAGCCGAAGCAAGACAAATGGTTTCTCACAAAGCTTTTAAGGTAAACGGACAGGTTGTAAATATACCCTCATATCAAGTTCAAGATGGTGATGAGATTGAAGTCAGAGAGGGTAAGAAAGCCCATCTAAGAATAGCATCGGCTCTTAAGATTGCGGCAACTAGAGAAGAGTGTGATTGGGTTGAGGTTGATGACAAGAATTTAAAAGGAGTATTTAAATCAGCTCCCGACAGAGCAGATTTAGGAACAGAAATTAACGAAAACCTTATTATTGAGCTTTACTCAAAATAAGTAATTAAGGCGGATAAAATTATGCAAACATCAGTAATCGATTTACTAGTCCCAACAGAGATTCAAGTTGATGATACTTCATCTACTTTGTCTAAAGTTACATTAGAGCCACTTGAAAGAGGCTTTGGCCACACTCTTGGTAATGCGCTAAGAAGAATACTACTTTCATCTATGCCAGGCGCTGCCGTAACAGATGTTGTCATAGACGGCATTACTCATGAATACAGCACAATAGAAGGTGTTAGAGAGGATGTGATTGATATTTTACTAAATATCAAAGAGATGCCTGTAAAGGTTATTGAGGGCGATACTGCTGAGATAGTTTTAGATGTAACTGGTCCATGTGATGTTTTGGCTTCCTCTTTTGAAGTTCCAGGTAATGTTGAATTGGTTGATCAAGACTTTCATGTTGCATCAATTATTGACAAAGTTAATCTAAAAATGACATTAACTGTTAAAACAGGAAGAGGTTACGAGCCTGCTGATTTAAGAGATGATGAAGAAAGGATTGTAGGCGGCCTAAGAGTCGACGCATCCTTCAGCCCAGTTAAGAGAGTTTCTTATACTGTGGACAATGCAAGATTTGAAAAAAGAACCGACCTAGATAAGCTATTGATAGAACTTGAAACAGATGGAACTGTTGATCCAAAAATGGCTATAGAACATGCAGCAACTATTTTTCAACAACAGCTTAGCGCTTTCGTTGATTTAGATGCCATTGCTGAACAGGAAGCTAAGAAAGATCAAAATGATTTTGATCCTCTTTTGCTAAGATCTATTGAAGAACTTGAATTAACAGTAAGATCTACAAACTGTCTAAAGGCTGAAAGCATTTTCTTAATAGGTGATCTTATTCATAGATCAGAATTTGATTTGTTAAAAACACCAAATCTTGGTAAAAAATCACTTAATGAGATTAAAGATGTCTTGGCATCTAAGAATCTTTCATTAGGTATGACTGTAGAGAATTGGCCACCATTAGGATAAAAAATGAGACATAGAAAAGCAGGAAGAAAACTTAATAGAAATTCATCTCACAGAAAGGCTTTGTTAAAAAATCTTTCTATTGCCCTCATAGAGCAAGATATTATTAGAACCACTTTGCCTAAGGCGAAAGAGCTGAGAAAATTTGTTGAGCCTCTTATAACCATGGGAAAAGCTGATACTGTTGCAAATAGAAGGCATGTATTTAGCAAGCTTCGCTCAGATGCAGCTGTTGCAAAATTGTTCACTGTCATTTCTGTTAATGCTAAAGATAGGAAGGGTGGGTACACTCGAATAATTAAAGCTGGATTTAGACCAGGTGATAAAGCTGATATGGCATATATTGAACTTGTAGACCGCAATAGTGATTCAGTTGAAGAAAGTGCTAATGATGTAAAAGAAGGATCAGCAGCTTAATTTCTTAAAATATCTTTTAAAAAGGCTCCGGTATAGGAGCCTTTTTTGTTTGCAACATCCTCTGGAGTGCCTTCTGCAACAATCGTTCCGCCTTCGCTTCCCCCTTCTGGGCCCAAATCGATTATCCAATCAGCAGTTTTTATTACATCTAGGTTATGTTCAATGACAACAATTGTATTGCCTTGTTCTTTAAGTCTATTTAATACATTCATTAATAACTCAATATCTGCAAAATGGAGCCCAGTTGTTGGCTCATCTAAAATAAATAAAGTTTTACCAGTGCTTCGTTTAGATAATTCTTTCGCAAGCTTAATTCTTTGAGCCTCGCCCCCAGAAAGCGTTATTGCAGATTGCCCCAAGGTGATATATCCAAGACCGACATCGTTGAGGGTTACTAATTTTTTCTTTATAGCTGGATGGGCATCAAAAAAATCAAGAGCCTCTTCTACTGTCATATTTAAAATATTACTTATATTTTTTTCTTTAAATTTAACTTCTAATGTCTGTTCATTATATCTATCTCCCTTACATACATCACACATCACATAAACATCTGCAAGAAAGTGCATCTCAACCTTTGTCATACCATCGCCTTGGCAAGCCTCACACCTTCCACCTTTAACATTAAAACTAAATCGACCAGGCTTGTAACCTCTTGAGCGAGCCTCAACTGTTTGTGAAAGCAAATCTCTAATATGAGAAAACAACCCAGTGTATGTGGCCGGATTTGATCTTGGCGTTCTTCCAATCGGTGACTGGTCTATGCTTATAACTTTATCAAGATGCTCAAGCCCCTCAATTTTCTCACACTTTATTTCCTTGGTTAGCTTTGATTTATTTAGCATAAAAGAACTAAGAGGAAGTAGGGTTTGATTAATAAGAGATGATTTACCAGATCCAGATACACCGGTTATACATGTAAATAGACCCACTGGAATAGATGCAGAAATATTTTGGAGATTGTTCTCTTCAGAATTTATTATATTTATATGTTTTTCTGAACATAATTTTCTTTTCTTTGGGATGGTTATTTGTTTCTCACCTGAAAGGTATTTTGCAGTTATGGAGTTTGGATTATTCAGTATGTCTTCAAGTGTGCCTTCTGCGCATATTTCGCCACCATGCTTTCCTGCTCCTGGCCCAATATCAATTATATGATCTGCACATCTTATAGCCTCTTCGTCATGTTCTACAACTATAACCGTATTACCCAAATCCTTTAGATTATTCAATGTTTTGATAAGTTTTTCATTATCTCGTTGATGAAGCCCAATTGAAGGTTCATCTAAAACATATGTAACACCTACTAGTCCTGAACCAATTTGACTTGCTAGCCTAATTCTTTGAGCTTCACCTCCAGACAAGCTTTCAGCACTTCTTTCCAGAGTTAGGTAACTTAGTCCAACATCCTCAAGGAATGTTAGTCTGTCAGAAATTTCTTTTAGAATTTTCTCAGCAATTTTTAGTTCAGCACCTTTCAAATTCATATTTTGAATAAATTTAGAAGCATCATTTATTCTTAAAGATGTAATCGAACCGATGGGGGTTTTATTTATGAAAACATTTCGTGAGATTCTATTGAGCCTAGAACCATTACAGATATTACATGAGCTCTTAGACATAAGTTTTGATAGCTCTTCTCTAATATACTCTGAGTCAGTTTCTTTAAATCTTCTTTCAGTACTTGGAATAATTCCTTCAAATCTATGCTTTCTAACTATCTTACTTCCACTTCTAAACCTATGAGAAAAATCTATTTTCTCTTCAGAACCCCAAAGTATTATTTTTTTAATTTCTTCTGGATAGTTCTTCCATGCTGTGGTCAGGCTGAAATCAAAATGGCTACTTAAACATTTTAGCTGGTAGAAATAGAATCTATTTCTTCTTGTCCACCCTTTTATCGCGCCATTGCTAATAGATACATCTTCATCTTGTATCAATCTTTTTTCATTAAAATATTGTATGACCCCTAAGCCATCACATTTTTCACAAGCACCATAAGGATTATTGAATGAAAACATTCTTGGTTCCAGTTCCGGAATGCTATAACCACACTTAGAGCAAGAGAAATTAGATGAAAATAGTTGTATATTTTTCTCACCCTCCATTTGCTCAATTTCAACCAAACCATCAGATAAAAACAATGATGTTTCTATTGATTCCGAAAGCCTAGACCTACCTTCTTCTGTTTTTTTTAATACTATTCTGTCTACAACTGCTGATATATCATGCTTTTTATTTTTTTCAAGCTCAGGAAACTCTTCAATAGGATAAACAACACCGTTCACCTTAACTCTTACATAGCCTGCTTTTCTTAGATCTTCATATACAGAATTATGCTCTCCTTTTTTTCCTCTTACGAGTGGTGCCAAAATCATGAGCTTTGAACCATCTCCCATCTTAAAAACGTCATTACAAATTTCACTAACTGTTTTTGCTTTTAATTCTTCGTTATGATCTGGGCATATGGGTGTTCCAACTCTTGCATACAAAAGACGTAAATAATCATAAATTTCAGTCACCGTTCCAACAGTCGATCTCGGGTTGTGTGATGTTGCTTTTTGTTCTATTGAAATAGCAGGGGACAAACCTTCAATTTGATCAACATCTGGCTTTTCCATCATTGATAAAAATTGTCTAGCATAAGTTGATAGCGACTCCACGTACCTTCTCTGCCCCTCAGCATAGAGCGTATCAAAAGCTAGCGAAGATTTCCCTGAACCAGATAGCCCAGTAATAACTACAATTTTATTTCGAGGTATTTCTAGACTTATATTTTTTAAGTTATGAGTTCTTGCGCCTTTGATATAAATATTGTCCATAAGAAGAAATAATCCGTGATGAAAAAATTAATTTGAGTTAAACTTCATAGAATATTATAAGAGGTTATTATGAGTAGAGGCGTAAATAAAGTTATTTTAGTTGGAAATTTAGGTCAAAAACCTGAAATGAGATATACAGCAACACAGTCAGCTGTTGCAAATCTATCAATAGCGACTACTGAGTCATGGAAAGATAAAGAAAGTGGTGAGATGCGTGACAAGACAGAGTGGCACAGAGTTGTTTTTTTTGGAAAGTTAGCGGAAATAGTAGAAAAATATTTAGATAAAGGCTCAAGTATATATATTGAAGGTAAGTTACAAACAAGAAAGTGGCAAGATAAATCTGGTGCAGATAGATGGACAACTGAGATAGTTGGAAGTGAGCTAACAATGCTTGGTTCAAGGAATGCTCCCTCAGCAGCAGCCCCAATGAATAATACTCAATCAGAATCACCATTTCCTTCTGAAGGCGACACAGGATCAGGTTTAACTGACGACGACATTCCTTTCTAGGAAATTAATAATTGAATCTATCAACTCTTCTTTTTGAGATCATTGATTCAGTTGCGGTTATTACTTTAAATAGACCAAAAAAACTTAATGCTTTTAATCAAGCCATGCTCCATGACTTTATTGATGCCTTAGACCATTGTGATGCGGATGATCATATAAGAGCGATTGTTATTACAGGAGCAGGTAGAGCCTTTTGTTCTGGAGCCGACCTTTCTGGTGGTGAGAACACTTTTAAAAATGAGTTTGATAATAGTAAATCTTATTCAGAAGATTTTAATAGGGATTCTGGGGGCATATTAACTTTAAGAATGTACAACTGTCTTAAACCTATACTTGTTGCCTGCAATGGTCCTGCTGTTGGGGTCGGGGCAACCCTTCAACTCGCTGCTGATATAAGAATAGCTTCAACTGATGCAAGCTACAGCTTTCCATTTGCTAGAAGAGGTATTGCTCCAGATGCATGTTCAAGCTGGTTTCTTCCTAAAATAGTTGGAATATCAAAAGCGCTTGAATGGTCGTATTCTGGAGATAAAGTCTCACCAGATGAGGCACAAAATGCGAATTTAATTTCCTATTTAACTTCACCCGAGGACTTGATTACAGAAACGCTTAGCATTGCAGATAAGATAACTAATAATTCTTCACCTGTTTCTATTGCTACAACTCGTCAAATGATGTGGTCGCTTTCATCATATTCCTCACCTGAAGAGGCGCATATAATAGATAGCAAGGTTATTCAATCTAGAGGGTCATCCGATGATGCTGTTGAGGGAGTTATGTCATTTTTAGAAAAGCGCAAAGCAACTTTCCGCAATAAAGTTTCATCAGATATGCCAAGTGCCTATCCGTGGATAAAATCAAAATTTCAACAGGAAGATTAAAATGATTTTTGATAAATATACCCTTAAAAAGACTCAGCTAAGGAACCGCATTGTGATGGCCCCAATGACTAGAAACATGTCTCCTGGAGGAGTGCCCACCCAGGACGTTATTAATTACTATGAGAGAAGGGCGAGAGCTAACGTCGGGTTAATCATTACAGAGGGAATAGAGATCAGTCATGATGCATCAAGTGCATATCCTAATGTCCCAAGGCTTGATAGTGATGCTTCGATAGATGCATGGAAAACACTGGTTAATGGAATTAAGATCAACGACGGGGCTGTCATAGGGCAACTATGGCATTGTGGCGGCTTCAGAAAGCCAGGAATGGGGCCTAACCCAGAAGTACCTGGTCATACAGCATCTGGTCTTACCAGGCCAGGTAAAAATGTTGCACACGCAATGTCAATTAACGATATAAATGAAACTATAGATGCATATGCTGAAGATGCACGAATATGCGAAAAAATTGGGTTTGATGGCATTGAAATTCATGGAGCTCATGGGTACCTAATTGATAATTTTTTATGGGAAGGAACAAACCAAAGAGAAGATGCATATGGAGGAAGTATCGAAAAAAGAGCAAAGTTTGCATCTGAGATCATCAAAGCTGTAAGAGCAAAGGTTAGTAAGGATTTTATTGTTGGATTTAGGTTTTCACAATGGAAACAACAAGATTACACAGCAAGATTGGCTCAAGATGTTGAAGAGTTAACCAGTATGCTTAAAGAACCAATTGATTCAGGCCTTGATTATTTACATTCAAGCATGAGGAGATATTGGGAGAGTGAGTTTAAAGAAAATAATAATAATTTAGCTTATTGGACTCAAAAAATATCAAAGCTCCCAACAATAAGTGTAGGAAGTGTTGGGCTAGATTCAGATTTTACCGATATGACTGCTCCTGCTGAAGTATCAGGAATTGAAAAAGTAATTGAAGATATATCTAGCAGTAAATATGACCTTGTCGCAGTGGGAAGAGCGCTACTAGCTGACCATGAGTGGGCATTAAAAATGGAAGAGGGCAGACTGAGCGAAATCAAACCCTATACCTCAAATACGCTCAAAGAATTTTATTAACTAATACCTTGAAAGTATAAGTGTTGCATTAGTTCCGCCAAAACCAAATGAATTACTCATAACACTATTTAGTTTTTGTTCACGAGTTTCCTGATTAATTTCAAGCCCTGCAGCCTCATCCACCAAGTCATCAATATTAATTGATGGAGCAATAAAGCCTTCATTGATCATCATTATAGAATATATTGCCTCCTGGGCGCCTGTTGCTCCCAAGGAATGGCCGGTCATAGATTTTGTTGAGCTAATAATGGGTGCATTCGCTCCAAATACACGTTGAATTGCCCCAAGTTCAGCCAAATCTCCAACTGGCGTACTAGTTCCATGAGCATTAATATAATCTACAGAACCTCCTGAGGATTTTAGTGCGCCTTGCATACATCTTTCTGCGCCTTCACCAGAAGGTGCAACCATGTCATAACCATCAGAATTAGCAAAGTAACCTGACAAAGTTGCCAAAATATTTGCTCCTCTTTTTTTAGCATGCTCTTCTTCCTCGAGAACTAGCATTCCAGCTCCCCCAGATATAACAAAACCATCTCTATTTTTATCAAAAGCTCTAGATGCAAGCTTTGGAGTTTCATTGTAATTAGAAGATAGTGCTCCCATGGCATCAAAAAGGCTTGATGAGCTCCAATGCTCATCCTCACCTCCACCAACTATTACAATATCTTGTTGTCCTGATTTAATTAAATCAGATCCATGGCCAATACAATGAGCGCTTGTAGAGCATGCAGATGATATAGAATAGTTAACGCCTTGTAATTTAAACGCAGTACCTAGGATCGCAGCTACAGTACTACCCATTGTTTTTGTTACAGCATATGGGCCAATTCTTTTAGGTCCTTTTTCTCTTGTAATATCTGCTGTAATTGTTTGTGTTCTTGTCGAAGCCCCACCAGAACCTGCAACAATCCCAACTCTTGGGTTTGATAAAACATCACTAGAAATACCAGACATTTCTATTGCATCTAATGCTGCCAGGTAAGAATATGCAGCTGTTTCTCCCATAAACCTTAAAAGTTTTCTATCTATTAAATCTTTCAATTCAATATTCATACTTCCTGAAACACAGCTTCTAAAACCCATTTCTTGGTATGTATTATTAGCAATAATGCCTGATTTACCATTTTGTAGACTATCTAAAACATCTGCATAGGTATTACCAATGCAAGATTTAATACCCACTCCTGTTATAACTACATTTTTCATTAAAAATTACTCGTGTCTTTAAATAAGCCTACTTTAAGGTTTTCAGCTGAATATACTTCTCTACCATCAACAAACATTTTACCATTTGCTAAGCCTAATACAGCGCCTCTATTAATGACTCTTTTTACATCTAACTCGTATTTTACTTTTTTTGCTGTTGGGAGGACTTGACCAAAAAATTTTATTTTTTCAGCGCCCAGAGCTCTTCCAACCCCTGGCAAACCAGACCATAGCAAAAAGAAGCCAAGAAGCTGCCACATTGCATCTAAACCAAGACAGCCAGGCATAACTGGATCACCTTTGAAATGGCAATCAAAAAACCATAAGTCTGGATTTATATCTAGTTCTGCAATAATTTTACCTTTACCGAATTCTCCACCATCACTATTAATTAGAGATATTAAATCAAACATAAGCATATTGTCTGAAGGGAGCTTTCCATCATCTTTATTAAATAAATTACCATTGGCACACTTAATAATAGATTCTTTTGAGTAATAATTTTCAGGTACAAAGGTCATTTTTTTCTATTTAGAGATTTATGTAGCAAGTTTAACATCTCATCTTTAACAATTTTATTTTTTATTGAATATGCAGAGATTTCTGCTTTATGCAAAAAACTTATAGCTAAATTCTCTGTTTTTTCTAACCCACCCAATTTTGAAACTAGCTCATAAAGTTTTTCATTATTTATAGATTCACAATCTAGAAAATCCTTTAAATCTCTCCTCTCTTTTGAGCTCGCATTCGTATATGCGAAATAAAAAGGATATGTTATTTTCTTTTCCTTAATATCTTGAAAGTTTGGCTTGCCAGAGTGACTATCGATTTGATAATCCAATAAATCATCTTTTATTTGAAACAAAACCCCCAAGTTTTTAGAAAAATTAGTTGAATGCTTGATATAGTCGCGCTCACCACCAGCCAATATTGCTCCTGATTTTGCAGCTGCCTCAAACAACCTTCCTGTTTTAAAATAACTAATTTTTAATAAGTAAGACAAATCAACTTTTATATTATTTATTGAATCTAATTGAATAAGTTCTCCCTTTGAAATGTCATTTGTAGCATCCGAAAGCTCTTTAAGGATTTTCATATCGTTAAGAGCAACCATAAGCATAAATGCTTTTGAATAGATGTAATCCCCTATAAGCACGCTATGAGAATTTGTCCAAATGCTATTAACAGAAGCATTACCTCTTCTAATTGCAGATGAGTCCACAACATCATCATGAACTAAAGTAGCTGTATGAAGCAGCTCAATGATTGCAGCTAACCTCAACCTTTTCTCACCTTTTCTTTTATCAATCGAAGAGGTTAAAAGCGATAAACGAGCCCTTATTTGTTTTCCACTAGATTTAAATATGTAGTCATAAAGATCAGAGATAATTTCCTCTTCTATGATCTCATTTTTAAGAAGTTTTCTTACAAGTAGTAATTCTTTATTTAAATTATTAATCTTCAATACCCTGTATAAAATTAATTAAAGCAAAATTATACATAAGTATTGATAAATTCTTCATTAAAGCGTATATTTTGCCACCTTTAGAGATATTAATATGTATGCAGTAATAGAAACAGGCGGAAAACAACACAAAATCGAGAAAGGCATGAAATTGCCTGTCGACTTATTGAAGGATGAGCCTGGCTCAAAAGTAACTTTTGACAATGTTTTGCTATACGTCGATGGCGAAAATGTTGAAATTGGTCAGCCTTACTTGGCTAACGTTAAAGTAACTGCAGAAGTTGTTGATATTGTTAAATCTGAAAAAATATCAGTTCTTAGATTTCGAAGAAGAAAACATAGTATGAGAAAAATTGGCCATAGAGCCAGGCATTCTCAAGTCGAAATTAAAGATATTAAAATAGAGAGTAAATAATGGCACATAAAAAAGCAGGTGGTTCCAGTAAGAACGGAAGAGATTCCAACGCCAAAAGGCTTGGCGTTAAAAGATTTGGTGGACAAACAGTAAAAGCCGGTGAAATTCTTATCCGTCAAAGAGGAACTAATACACATCCTGGTATTAATGTAGGCATAGGCAAAGACGATACTTTATTTGCTAAAGCTGAAGGCGTCGTTCAATTTACTTATAAAGGTCCTAAAAGTAGAAAAACTGCCAACGTTATACCTGCATAACATTTTCTTCAAAATCTCATGAATTTTATAGACGAGGCCTTTCTCGAAGTTAGGGCTGGAAATGGTGGTGCCGGTGCATCAAGCTTCAGAAGAGAAAAATATATACCTTTTGGCGGCCCTGATGGCGGAGATGGTGGGAAGGGCGCAAATATCGTATTCAAAGTTAATAAAAACAAAAACACATTAATCGATTTTCAAAATAAAAGAGTATTTATTGCTAAAAATGGTAGGCCAGGTTCTGGTAAAAATAAATCTGGAGCTGCAGCTGAAGATTTAATTATTGATATTCCCAAAGGAACAGTTATATATGATGATTTTTCAAATGAAGAATTAATTGACTGTTGTGATTCTGATATTTCTTATACGGTAGCTATTGGAGGAGATGGTGGTCAGGGTAATGCTAGGTTTAAATCAAGCACAAATCAATCACCTAGAAAATTCACACTTGGGTTTGAGGGCGAAGTAAGAAATATAAGGCTTGAATTAAAATCTCTAGCTGATGTTGGACTTGTAGGATTTCCCAATGCAGGCAAATCAACATTCTTAAATAAAGTTTCATCTGCAAAACCCAAAATTGGAAGCTATCCCTTTACAACTCTACGACCCCATCTGGGAACCATTCAAGGGTCTGATTCTAGCTATGTCATAGCAGATATTCCTGGGTTAATTGAAGGTGCATCTGATGGCGCTGGGTTAGGTATAAAATTTCTTCAACATATTTCAAGAACTGGATTGTTACTTATTTTTGTTGATTTATTTGCAACAGACCAAAACGACCCTGTAAAGCAAATTGAATTACTTAAAAATGAGTTAAGCAAATATAAGGAAGATTTAACTCAGAAAGTTTCTTGGATAGTTTGTAATAAAATTGATTTATTGCAGGAAAATGAAATAGAGGATGCAGCACAAAGCATTAAAGAAAAATTAGGAATTGACAGAAAGGATATATTTTTTATTTCAGCAGCTACTGGAGAAGGTACAAAAGAAATACTTCAATCACTTGAAGAGGTAATTGCAAAAGAAAGAGAGGAATTAACCTAAGTTTTTTACAGCTTTTGATAGTCTGCTTTTAGTTCTGGCAGCAGCATTTTTATGTATAACTTTTTTTGAAGCAGAAGAATCTAAAACTTTTTCAGCCTTAACAAGGTTTTCTTTGGCTTTAACAGCATCATTTTCTTCGATACTCGCACGAACCGCTTTTACAGCTGTTCTCACTACTGATCTTTGCGCATGTCTTAGCTTGTATGTCTGTGCATTCTGTTTTGCTCTTTTGCTTGCTTGTTTAGAGTTAGCCATATTTAAGTTTTATTTAAAAAGAGTCGTAGTTTAATGATCTAAGATAGATATGTCTAGAAAATTGTAAATAATTTATTCGAGAAGTTTTCTAGCTCTATTTATACAATCAGCAGCTGGATTCCAAAACCACCCCTTAGGGTCCCAGGCTCTCCCATGAGCAAGATACATACATTTAGAGTAAGTATTTTTAGCCAGATCGATATTGCCTATTTCCTCCAATGATCTTGCTTTAGCCCATAAAGCCATTGATACATCATTAACAGCATAGTTTTTATGTATTTTTTCTTTCTCATTTCTAGTAACCCTTCCAATAGGTGGGTATTTTACTTTATTTGCATCAAGCTCTTTCTGCATAATTACTGCTTCAGTTGCAAAAATATCAAAGCATGCATCTACAATATTAATTGCTTCCTCAAATTTATTTTGGGCAAAGGATTCAATAGCTTCACCAGCCCAAAATGCGGAATCACCCATTTCAGGATCACTTGAATAGCATTGGAAGCCACCGTGATTACCATCAGCAGTAATATTTAGAGAAAATAGAACCACTATTAATGACATATATAAATTATTAATTTTCATAATTATTTTTGAATTAATTTCGATCTAAAGATATATTATTGAAAGAATCTTTGCAACTTAGAAGCTTTAGCAATAATTTTTTGAACATAAACTTCAAAACCAAGCCAATCGTCGTCTGTTTGACCAAGGTTGGGAGTGGATGGTGGAGGCGGCGGGAATTGAACCCGCGTCCGCTAATCCTTCAGCCTAACTTCTACATGCATAGCTCACCCAATTGGCTTTTTAACTTTCGTGACCCGAGGAGCAGGGTACAAAAGCGAGCTTGATTAGTTTTAACCAAACTGTGTCCAAGCAACACAGCTTGGCTAGACTATGATATTTGCCGATACTTCAAACCATAGTCAATTCTGGTATCGGTTAGCATTAAGCTGCTAAAGCGTAGTTGTCGTTATTTGCAACTAAATTTTTTGTAGTATGTTTTACAAGAATTACCACAATCTTGGCATGCGCTTCGGAGTCCAGTAGAAACGTCGAACCCTGTTCGCCCCCATAGGGACATTGAATTATACAGTATTACTTAAAATTTTTAGAAGTATGGTTATTGTTTTTTAGCATTTTTGAGAATTCTGCCCTGATCACGTTCCCAATCTCTTTTTTTAATATCCTGTCTTTGGTCGCGGATTTTCTTTCCTTTACCAGTAGCAATATCGCACTTTATATAATTTTCTTTCCAATACATAGATGTCATTATGACTGTAAGGTTTTTTTCATTTTTAAGTTTTTGTAGCTCTGCAATCTCTTTCTTTTTTAAAAGCAGCTTTCTTGTTCTGAGGGGGTCTACATTAAAATCTTTTAATGACGCAGGTGGGTCTATTTTAATGCCGAATAGCCAAGCCTCATCTTTCCTAAAAGTTACATAGCTATTTTGCACATCAATTTTTCCATTCCTTAGAGATTTAACTTCCCACCCTTCTAAAACAATTCCAGCTTGATAGGCCTGACCTAGTGTATAGTTTCTTGATGCAGTTTTATTCTTTACAATTAATGCAGGTTTATCTTTAGACATGTCTTTATTATGTCCGTAGATATGTCTTGTGCAAGAAAAATATATAATAAAAATTGAATATCAATAAAATTAAATCAACTTTCGGGTATGTAGGATTTCTACCCTTTGCATTATTTGCAGTTTGCCCTTGGGTTTTCGGAGGTAATATTGGAATTACTTCTATATATTTTCAATTAGCTTATGGCTCAATTATATTATCGTTTTTAGGTGGCATGGCATGGGGTTGGCGTGATGATCAACCTAACCAAGCATATAACTTATCTATTGGAATAATATACAGTCTTGTAGGCTGCTTAGCTCTAATATTGATATTTATTGATCAAGTGCTAGCTTCATTATTAATGCTGATGATTGCTTTTCAGTCTTACTATTATTTTGAGAGATCTACTGCAGATTTCAAAAAAAGAGATGATGAATATAAAGATTTTAGAAAAATGCTCTCCCTTCTAGTTTCGATCAGTTTTTTGTTATCATCTGCATATTGGATAAATCCTTACAGCAACCTTTTAATTAATTAATATTATGGAAATAGAAAAACAACTCAAATCTCATGGCGCCTGGATTGGTAAATGGACTTTTATATTGGCTGCTAGTGGCTCAGCGGTAGGGTTGGGAAATATATGGGGATTTCCATATAAGGCAGGAACTAATGGGGGAGGAGCATTTGTATTAATATACCTTGGATGCATATTAGTTATTGGATTGCCCATAATGATAAGTGAAATCATTATAGGAAGAAGATCTGGCAATAGTCCGGTTAATGCGATGAGAAGGGTTGCGATAGATTCTAACCAAAGTACTGTATGGCGTTTCGTTGGCTGGAGCGGAATATTTGCTGGGATACTAATACTATCTTTTTATAGTGTCATAGCTGGAATCTGTTTGAACTATATTTTTATTGCAGCATCTTCATCTGGAGTTATTAGCTCGCCTGACCAATTCTCCTCTGTTATTTCTTCGCCATTAAATTTAATGTTTTGGCATACCATCTTTATGACACTTACAGCATTAATTGTATCTGCTGGAATCAAAGATGGCATCGGAAGAATGGTTAAAATTTTAATGCCAATGCTTGGTGTGTTAATGATATTTATGGTTATTTATGCAGTTGTAAATGGAGATTTTACCAAGGCTATGTCATTTTTATTCGCGCCTGACTTTTCCAATGTTACTTCTGATACTCTCCTTCAAGCAATGGGACAGGCATTTTTTAGTTTAGGTCTTGGAATGGGGTCAATCATGGCTTATGGAGCTTATATGCCCAAGGATCAAAATATTGTAACTAACTCCTTTACTGTGGCTTCTCTTGATACCTTGGTAGCTATATTGGCAGGTATTGCCATCTTTCCAATTATATTTGCTTTTAGTCTTGAACCTAATAGCGGACCAGGGCTTGTATTTGTTTCAATGCTTTCAGCATTTAATCAAATGCAATTTGGTCAGATTATAGGCCCTTTATTTTTTATTTTACTATCAGTAGCCGCTTTAAGCTCATCAATTTCACTTCTTGAGCCAGGCGTGGCTTATATGTCAGAAGAGGGCATTCTATCAAGAAAAAAATCAGCTCAAATCATTTCATTTTTAGCATGGGTTCTTGGCATAGGTTCAGCTTTAAGTTTTAATATTTGGTCTGATCATCAGCTGATAGCTGAAAGAAATTTTCTTGATTCAATTGAATTTATAACAAATCAAATACTGCTTCCGCTTGGAGGTATGTTTATAGCTATTTTTGTTGGCTGGTTTATGAAAAAATCACTTATTAAGGAAGAGATGGGTTCTATTAATCCAATATTATTTTTCTTATGGAGATTCTTTGTAAAGTTTGTCGCCCCATTAGCAGTTGCATATATTTTCTATAAACAGTTTTTTTAAAATTACAAAAATTAGTGCGAAAGATAAACTTTAGTAAATCGCTTGATGTAAGCAGTATTAATGCTTTAAATGTAGTTTTAGATTTTAATGAGTATAAAAACTTTGTTCCGGGATGCTCCGGGGCATCATTAATTAAAAGAAATCACCCTATTGAAATTGGTAAATTAGAGTTCAATATTCTAGGTAAAGAATATTTCATAACTTCAGAAAATACTCTAACTGATGATTCAATTACTATTGACCAACTGGATGGACCATTTGATTACTTTAAAGGCAAGTGGCAGGTAAAAGAAACCAGCATTCATGCATGCAAAATAAGCTTTGAGGCTGAATTTAAGTTACCCTTTTTACTCAATGCAATTACTCCTCAAAGTTTGATTGATTCAATTTCATCAAACATAATTGATTCATTTATAAAGCAAGTTAAATGAAGGTTTTTTTTGCATATCAAGGAAAGCAAGACAAGCATTTTTTAGAATTTAATGTCTCTTCAAGCCTAACTGTATCTGAGTTTATTGATTTTAAAAGTATAAGAAATATTATATCTAGTGTTGAGCATGAAATTATTCTAGCTGTTAACAGCGAAATTCTAGATGGAATATTTAAACCTTACCCACATAAATATAGACTTAAAGAAGGGGAGAGAGTCGAATTATTGAGGCCTCTTACTCAAGACCCAAAAGAAAGAAGGATTAGTAAAACTTAATTATCAGAGAGTTTTTCAAGCACCCAACTATCGACAACCCCATCATCATTGAAAAAAATAGATAATTTTCGCTCTGTTATAGCTTCTTCACCAACGGTTATAGAGTTAAAGTAATCCCAGCGATTATTGTGAAAAGGATCCATAATCACAGCTCTGCCAAATATAAAATCTACTTGCGCTTTTGTCATACCTTTTTCTAATTTAGAAACATCTTTATCTTCAATAATATTCCCTTGCATTACAGGAACTTTATACGGCTGAAGGTAGGAACAAGAAGAGGCAAAAATTGAAAGGATTGCCAGTGGCAGTAAATTTTTATTGATAAGTTGTTTCATATTCAAGATGGATTATACTTTGTAAAACCTTTTAAGTCTGTGTCTATTAATTAATAGACAAAGTTAATACATAAAAATGCAAAGAAAAAATAAAGAATTACAAAAAGCTGGATTGAAAGCAACTCTTCCTAGGATAAAAATTCTAGAAGTATTGGATGCTAAAGGGCATCTTAGCGCAGAGGATATTTATAAAGAACTTATTCTAATGGATGAAGATGTAGGTCTTGCAACAATATATAGGGTTCTCACCCAATTTGAGGCAGCTGGCATTGTAATTAAACATAATTTTGAAGAAGCGCATGCCGTTTATGAGATAGTTTCTGATGAACATCATGATCATATGGTATGCATAGAATCAGGTAAAATTATAGAGTTTCATGATGAAGTTATCGAGCAGAGACAGGCTGAGATTGCAAGTCAACATGGGTATGAAATCGTAGACCATAATATGGTCTTGTACGTAAAAAAAATTAAATCTTAAATCAATTAAAACTCTTGAACTAATTATTTGAATCCTTATATACAACGTATGAGGATAAATTATGTCAAATGATATTGAAGAACAAGCATCAGAATTAGACCAAGAACCTGATACATCTAGTGATGAGAGCTTTGAGACTGATAGTTATGAAGAGCTTCTTGAAAAAAATGATAATTTAGAAAAGCAGCTTTTAAGAGCAACTGCTGATCTTGATAACACTATAAAAAGAACAGCATCTGAAGTAGAGAAAGCCCATAAATATGGCGTTGAAAAACTTTTAAGCGAGCTATTACCAGTTGTTGATAATATCGAACATGCATTAAATAAATTATCCGAAGATGCATCTACTGAAGACAGAGAAGGGATTGAGTTAACTTTAAAGTCTTTTGAATCTGCTCTTGATAAATTCGGAATGAGTCCCATCTATCCAGATAATGAGAAGTTTGATCCTGAAAAGCATGAAGCTGTTTCAGTAATTCCTCACAAAGATAAAGAAGATGGAATGGTGGGGGATGTTTTTCAAAGGGGCTGGGAGCTCCATAACAGAATCTTAAGACCGGCAAGAGTGACGGTCATAAAGAATTAGAAATAGAGGTAAATTATGTCAAAAATTATAGGAATTGATTTAGGAACAACTAACAGCTGTGTTGCTGTTATTGAGGGTCAACAACAAAAGGTTATAGAGAATGCCGAAGGCGGAAGAACAACTCCATCGGTTATTGCTTATACTGACAAAGATGAAGTTCTTGTTGGAATGCCAGCTAAAAGACAATCTGTAACAAACCCAGAAAATACGCTCTATGCTATTAAAAGACTAATAGGTAGAACATTTGACGATAAAGTTGTGAAAAAAGATGCAGATATGGTCCCTTATAAAATTGTGAAAGCTGACAATGGTGATGCTTGGGTTGAGGCTGCTAACAAGAAGCTTGCGCCGCCACAAGTAGCAGCAGAAGTTCTTAAGAAAATGAAAAAAACTGCTGAAGATTATCTTGGGCACGAAGTCAAAGAGGCTGTAATTACAGTTCCTGCGTATTTCAATGATGCACAAAGACAAGCTACAAAAGATGCAGGAAAAATAGCAGGACTCGATGTTAAAAGGATTATAAACGAACCAACAGCCGCTGCATTGGCTTATGGTTTAGACAAACACAAAGGTGATTCAACTGTTGCTGTATATGATCTAGGCGGAGGAACATTTGATATATCAATTATTGAAATATCAGATGTTGATGGTGAGCATCAGTTTGAAGTTTTGTCTACAAATGGTGATACATTTTTAGGAGGAGAAGATTTTGATTTAAGGCTAATTGATTATTTTGTTGATCAGTTTAAACAAGAGTCTGGGTTTGACCTAAAAAGCGACCCTCTTGCTTTACAGAGGTTAAAGGAAGCAGCTGAAAAAGCAAAAATCGAACTTTCATCTGCAGATCAAACGGAAGTTAATCTTCCATATATTACAGCTGATAGCTCTGGACCAAAACATTTCGTACATAAAGTAACTAGAGCGAAACTAGAATCTTTGGTTGAAGATTTAGTTGATAGAAGTTTAGAGCCATTAAAGGTGGCACTAACTGATGCTAAGATTTCTAAATCAGAAATTTCAGAGATCTTACTTGTTGGTGGCCAAACAAGAATGCCATTGGTTCAGAAGAAAGTTGCTGAATTTTTTGGTAAAGAGGCAAGAAAAGATTTGAATCCAGATGAGGCTGTAGCAGTCGGTGCAGCTATACAAGGTTCTGTTCTTTCTGGGGATACTACAGATGTATTATTGTTAGATGTCACCCCTCTAACTCTTGGTATCGAAACACTAGGGGGCGTATCAACTCCTCTTATTGAAAAAAATACAACAATACCAACTCAAAAATCACAAACTTTTTCAACAGCTGAAGATAATCAGACTGCAGTTACAGTTCATGTTATACAAGGGGAGAGAACTCAAGCTTCTCAGAATAAATCTCTTGGCCAATTTAACTTAGCAGATATTCCTCCAGCACAGAGAGGAACGCCACAAATAGAAGTATCTTTTGATCTAGATGCCAATGGAATTCTAAATGTATCTGCCAAAGATAAAAATACTGGAAAAGAGCAATCAATTGTTATCAAAGCATCAAGTGGACTATCAGATGAAGATATAGAAAAAATGGTGCAAGACGCTGAAGCAAATGCTGAAGATGATAAAAAGTTCGAAGAACTTGTTAAAACCAAAAACAATGCTGACATGTTAGTGCATGCAACTCGTAAAACAATTGCTGATTCAGGTGACAAGCTTTCTGATGAAGAAAAAGAGCAAGTTGAAACATCTGTAGTTGCTCTTGAAGAGGCTATAGCTAGTGATTCGGTTGACGCTATAGAGTCTGCAACAAAAAATTTGAATGATGTTTTGACCCCTTTAACACAGAAACTTTACTCTCAAGAGGATGCAAATCAAGCTAATCAAGATGCTGAGCCAGCTTCTGATGAATCGTCTGACAACACTGTTGATGCTGAGTTTGAAGAAGTTAAAGAAGAAGATAAGTAATACATGTCGAAAAGAGACTACTATGAAGTATTAGGTGTCTCTAAAGGGACGCCGAAGCCTGAGCTTAAAAAAGCTTTTAAGAAGAAGGCAATGAAGTATCACCCGGATAGAAATCCAGATAATCCCGAGGCAGCTGAAAAGTTTAAAGAGGCTGCAGAGGCTTATGATGTTTTATCTGATCCTCAAAAACAATCAGCTTATGATCAATTTGGGCATTCAGGTGTTGATGGTATGGGAGCTGGAGGACCAAACTTTAATGATGTGAATGTTGGCGATATTTTCGGCGATATTTTCGGAGATGTATTTGGTACAAGATCATCTTCTAGGAGATCGCAAAGAGGTCAAGATCTTCAATATAATATTGAGTTATCTCTTAAAGAAGCTGTCTTAGGTGCACAAAAAAAAATAAAAATTCCTTCTCACAAAGAGTGTGGTGAGTGTTCAGGCTCTGGTGCTGAAAAAGGCAGCTCACCTTCTAACTGTAACAATTGTGGTGGCTCCGGTCAGGTTAGGATGCAACAAGGATTCTTTTCAGTTCAGCAAACTTGCTCATCATGTAATGGCGCAGGAAAAATTATAAAAAACCCTTGCAGGCCTTGTTCAGGCAATGGTGCAATCAAAGAAAATAAAACTCTCTCAGTTAATATACCTTCGGGAGTTGATAACGGAGATAAAGTTAGGCTGACTGGTGAAGGGGAATGGAAAACAGGTGGTCAGTCAGGTGATTTATATGTAGCCATTAGAGTTGCTGATAACCCAATTTTTGAGAGAGAGGGTAGAGACTTGTATATTGAAGTCCCCATTACATTTGAAACATCAATAATAGGCGGCTCTATTAAAATTCCTACATTAGAAAATTTCATCTCTCTAAAAATTCCGGAACAAACTCAAACAGGAAAAGTATTTAGAATAAGAAATAAAGGAGCATCAATAGTAAGAGATAGCAGAAGAGGTGATATTCTTTGTAGAGTAATTGTCGAAACCCCTTCTGGGCTTAATAAGAAACAGCTAAAACTTTTAAATCAATTTACATCCAGCCTTCAAGATTCATCAAATTATCCAGGAGCTGATTCTTTTAAAAAGATTTCTTCTAGTTTGCATGAATAAACTTTTTCTTAATGGCTCCTCAGGAAAGATGGGAGAGGCTATTAAGATTTTGCTAAAAAAAAATACTTATTTTAAAGTGCTAAATGAAGATATCTCAAACGCACATGATTGCATCATAGACTTCTCAAGACCCGAAGCCACAATAAAACTATTAGAAAATTGTAAAAATAAAAATTTAAGCCTTCCTATTGTTATAGGCACAACAGGCTTTTCCGATGAACAATTAAAATTAATTAAAAATTACTCTGAATTATTTCCTATCTTGCTCTCTTTTAATCTTAGCGATGGTATTTATAGTATGAAGCAGGGCATTAAGAGCATAGTGCAAGATTTAAAAGTCCCTGTGAACTGTATTATCGAAGACATTCATCATATTAACAAAGTAGATTCTCCATCAGGAACTGCTATAGACATTAAAAATTACATAGCAAATCTTAGTAATAATTTTATAAGTTCAATAAACATAATTTCAAAAAGAGAGCGTGATTTTTTTGGAATTCATCACGTTAGATTCGAGAGCGATGAAATGAATATAAGTATTAGCCACAAAGCACTTTCAAGAAACATTTTTGCTCAAGGCGCGATAAACGCAGCTATGTCTTTGATTGATAAAAAACCTGGCTTTTATGATCTAGATGCAATTAAAAATTAAGTAAAAATACCCTTTTAAATAACTGCTAATTTCTATAGAATACACACACTTTAATCACGAAGACCTTATTAATGATTATTGCTGGGGTGCTCTTTTGAGTCAGCAATACAGAGGTTGGAGAATAACCCCTAGGAGAAATATATGAGCGTTGTTTCAATAAAAGACCTACTTCATGCAGGCGTCCATTTTGGCCATCAAAAACGGTTTTGGAATCCAAAGATGGATCAATACATTTTCGATACAAGAAAAAAAATTAGCATAATTGATCTTGAGTTAACACAAGAACACCTAAGCGCAGCTGCTTCTAAAGTAGAAGATATATGCTCAAAGGGTAATAAAGTTCTTTTTGTTGGAACTAAAAGGTCTGCTAGCAAAACTATCAAGGAAGAGGCTTCAAGGCTAGATTTACCATATGTGGATAAAAGATGGCTTGGAGGAACACTAACTAATTGGAAGACTATAAGAGGCTCAATTAGAAGACTTCAAGATATTGAAGAGATGGTAGCATCAGGAAGAATAGAAAAGCTTATAAAAAAGGAAGCTGTGGAGATTCAAAAAGAATTTGTTAAGCTTCAAGCTAGTGTTGGCGGCATTAAGGATATGAAAGGCCTGCCAGATGCTATTTTTGTTATTGATGTTAAATATGAAAAAATAGCAGTGTTAGAGGCTAAAAAAATGGGCATCCCTGTTATTGCTCTAGTTGACACAAATTCTGATCCAGATGGTATTGAAACTGTAATCCCAGGAAACGATGATGCAATCAGATCAATCAGACTAATTACCAAAATCATAGCTGAGGCTTGTGAACGTGGCCTTGAATCTTCAAAAGGTTTTGTAGCGAAAGCTGAAGCAACTACTCCTATAATTCAAAAAGTTAAAAAAGAAGAAGTGGTGGTATCAGAATCTACGGTCGAAGTTAATTCAGAAGACGAGGTGGCTGCTGCTCCTGAGCAAAGCGAACCTTCAGAAAATATTACTAAAGAAGATATTAGCAGCTCAAATGATGAAGAGCCTAAAGTAGAGGAAAAATAACAATGGATATTACAGCGGCTATGGTAAAGCAACTCAGAGATATGTCTGGAGTAGCTATGATGGATTGCAAGAAAGCTTTAGTAGAATGCGAAGGAAATATAGATAACGCTCTTGACTTACTTAGATCAAATAGTGCATTAAAGGCAGAAAAGAAGGCATCAAGAATTGCAGCAGATGGTGTTTTAAAGGCTTATGTTGGCGAAGAATATGCAACTATTGTAGAAATTAATTCAGAAACTGATTTTGCAGCTAAAGATTCTCAGTTCATTAATTTTACTAATGAAGTAGAAGCCTTTGTTAAAAGCAATAAAATAGTAGATATCAATATATTGCATGAATCCGATATTGAGACTAAAAGAAAAACACTAGTACAATCTATTGGAGAAAATATTCAAGTAAGAAGGTTAGAAACTTTAAGCTACGAAAGCCAAATGAATAGCGGACTCTATATTCATTCAGATTCAAAATTAGCCACAGTTGTTGTCTTGAATGGCGGTGACGAATCTCTAGCCAAAGATATTGCCATGCATATTGCAGCCACAAACCCAATTTGCTTATCAAGAGACGAAATTGATCACGATGTTCTTGAAAGAGAGAAAGCAATATATCTCACGCAAGCAAAAGAATCTGGAAAGCCTCAAGAAATAATGGATAAAATGGTTGAGGGAAAGCTTAATAGATTTTTATCTGAAGTATCTCTTATTTCACAACCATTTGTTAAAGATCCAGATGTAACAATTGAGAAACTACTAAATTCTCATAGCGCCTCTATTGAATCTTATGCAAGATTAAAGGTTGGAGAAGGTATTGAAGTTGAAACTAAAAACTTTGCTGATGAGGTTGCTGAGCAGCTTAAATAAATGCAAAAACTGATCCACAAAAGAATCCTTGTTAAGTTTAGTGGGGAATCTGTTGCTGGAAACGATGATCATGGTATTGACCCCCAAGTTCTGAATGAAATGGCTGCTTCAGTTAAAGAATGTAAAGAAATTGGAGCACAAATCGGTGTTGTAATTGGTGGAGGCAACCTTTTTAGAGGAGAGAAACTCAACCAAGCAGGAATGGATAGGGTTGCTGGCGATCATATGGGAATGCTTGCAACTGTAATGAATGGCATAGCTTTTAGAGACGCTCTTGAAAGAGCTGGTATAAAAACTAGAGTCATGTCAGCAATAGCTATGCCAGGTGTTGTAGAGCATTATGATAGAAGGCTCGCCATACAATTATTAAATGATGGTTTTGTAGTAATTTTTACAGCCGGAACAGGCAATCCATTTTTCACAACTGATACCGCTGGATGTCTTCGAGCAATCGAAACGCAGTCTGAACTCATGCTTAAAGCTACAAGAGTTGATGGAGTCTATGATTCTGATCCTGAAAAAAATCCTGATGCAGTATTTTATGAAAAATTATCATTTAATGACGCAATAACTAAAAATTTAAAAGTAATGGATGCAACTGCTTTAACTCTTGCAAGAGATCATGGTTTGCCAATGAAAGTATTTAATGTAAATAGAAAAAATGCGTTAAAAGAAATAATTTGCGGTGAAAATATAGGTACGTTAATATCATAATATGGAACAATTAATTAAAAATACTTCAGATAGAATGGAAAAATCTATCGGCTCACTATCTATTGCATTCAATAAAATAAGAACAGGAAGAGCAAACCCATCATTACTCGATGATGTAAAGATAGATTATTATGGGAATCTAACACCTTTAAATCAAGCAGCTAATATCTCAGTTGAAGAAGGAAGATCTCTTGTTATATCTCCATGGGATAAAACCTTAATACCTGAAGTAGAAAAGGCTATTTTGAACGCAAATTTAGGTCTTAATCCTAGCACTTCTGGAGATTTAATTAGAGTTACAATGCCAGTATTAACTGAAGAAACAAGACAAAACTATATCAAGCAAGCTAGATCTGAGGCAGAAAACACCAGGGTTTCTATAAGAAATGTTAGAAGAGATTCTAATAATTCTGCAAAGGAAGATCAGAGTAATGGAAACATTTCTGAGGATGAGTTGAGAAGAATTGAAGACTTAGTTCAGAAGCAGACTGATAAGCACATTGCAATAGTTGATCAAGAGTTAAAAACAAAAGAAGCAGACCTGCTAGAAATCTAAAAGCCCTATGGCTAAACCTTTAAAAAATTTAGTCCAAAACCATCTTGAAAATGTAGCCATAATAATGGATGGAAATGGTAGATGGGCAAAAAAAAATACATTAAAAATTAGCAAAGGGCATGAAAAAGGAGTGTCTATCGTTAAAGAAATAGTTGAGGAATCAATCAATCAAAAAATAAAATCTTTAACTTTATACGCTTTTAGTTCAGAAAATTGGGGGAGGCCAGCTCAAGAAATTAATGCAATTAAAAATTTGATCATAAACGCTATTAACGATCAAGTCCCTGAGCTAATAGAGCAGAGTGTTGAGCTTAATTTCTTTGGAGACATTGCCATGTTTGGTAAAGATATTATTAGTAAAATCAAATATGCTGAATCTGCTACTAAATTTAAAAATCCATCATTAAAACTCAATATTGCTCTGGGTTATGGCGGTCAACAAGATATACTTTCAGTAGTTAGAAATGTTAGTAAAGATGTCCTTGAAGGCAAAGTTAGCCTTGAAGAGATAGATAGCACATTAATTAATAAATATTCATGTGTTCCTGAGTCATCCATTGATCTTCTGATAAGAACTGGTGGAGACAAGAGGGTAAGCAACTTTCTTTTATATCAAATTGCTTATTCAGAAATATGTTTTTTAGATAATTATTGGCCTGATTTTTCGAGGTTGGAATATGTAGACTGCATAAAACAATATAAAAAAGTGAGTAGACGTTTTGGCAAAAGAGTTTAAATCTAGTTTTTTAACAAGAAGCATTACTGCTTCTATTTTGACTGTGCCTATACTAGCAATAGTATTGATTGGGAATGAATTATTATTTTTATCAGCTATTCTAGCTACTTTATTTTTTGCTTCTCATGAATGGGTAAAAAACTCAATTTCAAGATCATTTTTCTTCAATCATATTGCGTTACTAATTCTTTTTATTTTGATGTTTTTGGCGCCTAACAAATTGCAAGAGTTAACAATATTTATATCAGCAATATTTTGGATGCTATTTAGTTTATTTTTAATATCAAATTCTACATCAAAGCTCCACTTTATAGATTTCAACAATGTCTATATTAGATTTTTAGTAATAGGATCATTTTTCTTATGCTCACATTATATTTTAGAGACAAATACTATATTTCCATTCTCAAATTATTTTTTATTTTTAGTATTTATATTAAACGCAGCAATATCAGATAGTGCAGCATATCTATCAGGTACATATTTTGGTAAAACTCGATTATTTTCAGAGATTAGCCCAAATAAAACGTTTGAAGGTTTTGTAGGGGGGCTTTTGTTTAGTGCTTTATTTGGAGTTTTAATATTTATAATTTCCGACTCTACTCCATTAATAATTGTCCTAATGATAATTGGTTCATTCTACGCATTTGTTGGGGATTATTTTTTTAGCTTTCTTAAAAGAAAATCTGGAATAAAAGATACTGGTAATCTTCTGCCTGGTCATGGAGGAATTTTAGATAGGATAGATTCACACTTATCTTCAATACCAATACTTACATCTATATTGATCTTAGTTTCTTAATGAGAAATATACTTTTACTAGGAGGCACTGGAAGCGTTGGAAGCAGCTCTCTTCAGGTTATCCATGAAAATAAAAATAAATTCTGTCTATATGGAATTTCTTTTGATAAAAATGTTGATAGAGCTTTTCAAATCATTAAAGACTTCTCTCCTAATTATGCTCACACAAATAATGAAGAGGCAGCAAAGAAATTAAATGAAAAGTGTAAGCATCTTAATACTCAGATTCTCTTTGGAAAGAGTGAGCTACAAAATTTAATAATTAATGATGATGTTGACATAATTATTTCAGCAATTTCTGGGTTTGCGGGCCTTGAGACAACTATGTCAGCAGCAAAGACTGGTAAAACAATTCTTCTTGCTAATAAAGAGAGCATTGTTGTTGCTGGAGACATATTGATGCCATTAGCTAATAGTTTCAATACTTCAATAATTCCTGTGGATAGTGAGCATAATGCCATTCACCAATGCCTAGCTTCTTGCCGCGATAATAAAGATATTTCAAAAGTTATTATCACTGCTTCCGGCGGCCCTTTTTTGGGGAAATCAATTAATGATTTAGATTCGGTCACATTAGGTCAGGCTTTAAATCACCCTAACTGGAAAATGGGATCAAAAATATCTATTGATTCCGCAACGCTAGTGAATAAGTGTCTGGAGTTAATTGAAGCTAAATATTTATTTAATCTGCAGGAAAGCTTCTTTGATTTGGTAGTTCATCCTCAAAGCATAATTCATTCAGTTGTAACTTATACTGATGGCTCAAGCATAGCTCACATGAGCAACCCAAATATGTCAGTTCCTATTGCAAATGCATTATCAAATAATAGAAAAATACCAATTCAATTTAACCAAATAGATTTTAGCGATCTAAATCTTTCATTTGAATCATTTCCAAAAGATCGTCTTTTTTTAGAAAGTATGGCGCGTGATGTTTGCAATGAAGGAGGGTTAACAGGCACTATGTTTAATGCAGCTAATGAAGTTGCAGTAAGCGCATTTCTTAATGGAGAAATTAAATTTTCAGATATATATTCTGTATTAAAACGAACTTTTGATACCAAAGAGATGTCTAATAAAGTTGAGCTCGAATCAATATATGAAATGGATAAAGAAACACGCAAACGAGCAAAGAAGGTGATAGAATCTCTTACTTAAAATTACTTAAATTATGTCAACTTTAATATATATATCATCATTTCTTGTCTTAATAGGAATACTGGTAACGATTCATGAATATGGTCACTTTATAGTAGCTAGGCTATGCAAGGTTCACGTCCAGACATTTTCATTAGGCATGGGACCAGTAATCTATAAGAGAAAAGATAAGCAAGGAACAGAGTTTGCTTTATCAGCACTTCCCTTGGGTGGATATGTGTCAATGATAACAAATAAACTGATCGAGGTTGAACCTGATATTAAAGAGCAACTTACCGAAGAGCAGCTTAAAAATACATTTGATTCAAAGCCAAAATGGCAGCGAGCAGCCATAATGATCGCTGGACCTTTAGCGAACTTTTTTCTTTCAATTTTAGTGTTCTGCTTTATATTCATGAACACTATTGACCCAAATAATGTTGCAGTAATTAAAAATGTTGATAAATCAGCTAATATTCAATCTGCGAGCAATATTGCTGTTGATGATCAATTGCTGGGAATTAATTCGCAGATTATAACTGACCCAAAAGATTTTCCTTTAGAGCTTCTATCGTATGCTGGCTTAACTGGCAAAATAGATCTTTTGCTTAAAAATAAAGACTCGTCAGAAACTTATGTAGAGTCTATTTATGTAAAAGATTTTCTCGATAGCTCCGAGGCGCAAAAAGATCCAATGTCTGGGCTTGGGCTTTCGCTTGAATATAGAAGCCTGCCTATTATTGGGGGAGTGTCACAAGGTAGCGCTGCAGATTTGGGTGGTATCGAGATTGGCGATCAGATTTTAGAAATAGATGGCCAATTAATAAACTACATACAAGATATTAAGGGGCTTATTAAAGAAAACTCAGGAAAAGAGTTAGGGTTTGTTATAGAAAGAGATGGAGAAAAAATATACAAATCAATTCTCATTGATTCCAAGTTAAATCAACAAGACATTACACAAGGCTCGCTTGGTGTTAGCTTTGGATCACAAAGAAGCTTTATCTCTTCGTTCAAGAAAGCAGTTTATGAGACATATAATCTAAGTATAAAAACACTTATGTTCATAGGGAAAATGCTTACAGGCAATATGGGTGCTGATAACCTTAGCGGCCCAATTGGGATTGCTCAAATGGCAGGGGATACTGCAAAGGCTGGAGTAATTCCATTCTTATATCTTATGGCGCTTTTGAGCATAAGTCTGGGTGTTCTAAACTTACTACCTCTTCCGGTTTTGGATGGTGGTCAGTTAGTGCTTTTAGGGATAGAAGCGGTTAGAGGTAAACCTCTCCCAGAGAAGGTTGAAAATTATGTTTTCACTATTGGGGCAATACTTGTTGGCATGTTAATGATTTTTGCTGTTTTTAATGATATCTCAAGGTATTTATAATTAAATATGAATAAGTTTAAAATCACTTTTCTAACCTTTTTTTTAGCAACTCATTTGAATGCATTCGATGAGTTCTTAATAAGTGATATACGAATTATAGGACTGCAAAGAGTTTCAACTGGAAGCATTTTTAATGTAATACCTATAAGTGTTGGCGATAGAATCGATGATGGAAAGTCTAGAGACATAGTAAAGTCACTTTTTTCAACAGAACAATTCGATGACATTCAAATTGGTAAAGAAGGAAACACTCTTGTTATCACCGTGGCTGAGAGGCCTTCAATATCTGGAATTGAAATAACAGGTAACAAAGCAATTAAGACTGAGCAACTAATGGATAGCTTAGATGGCGTTGATGTTAGAGAGGGCGAAGTATATAAAAGATCAACTTTAGAAAAAGTTAAGTCAGAGCTTGTTAGATCTTATGCTTCAAACGGAAGGTATGGCGCTAATGTAGAAATACAAGAGAATATTAGACCGCGAAATACCATTGAAATATCTATAGAGGTAGATGAAGGTAAAAGCGCTACTATTCAAAAAATAGATATTATTGGTAATGAAGTTTTTGCATCTGAGGATCTTTTGGATGGTTTTGAGTTATCAGAAGGGTCATTGTTCAGCTTCTTATCAAATGATAACCAATACTCTAGAGAGAAACTTCAGGGTGATATTGAATCACTTGAATCATTTTACTTAGATAGAGGTTATTTAAAATTTTCTATTGAGTCCTCCCAAATTAGTCTATCTAGAGATAAAAAATCAATATTTATAAGCTTTAATATTTTTGAGGGTGATGAGTATAAAATTTCAACTGTTAATGTAATAGGAGATCTCCCATTTGATGAAAATGCTTATCTACCTATCACTTCATCTCAAGAAGGGCAAATATATTCTCAGGGTCAGATAACAGCTATTGAAGAATACTTTAAAAATATTTTAGGCAATCAGGGATACGCATTTGCTGAAGTTACAGGTATACCTGTAACTAATGATGATGATAAAACAGTAGAGCTTACATACAATATTCTGCCAGGAAACAGAACTTACACTAGAAAAATATTGTTTACTGGTAACGAAATAACACAAGATTATGTTTTAAGAAGAGAAATGAGACAGTTTGAAGGTGCGTGGACATCAGATGACAATATTGAGGCAGGAAGAATAAGATTAGAGAGGCTTGGTTTCTTTAAAGAAGTTGCTGTAGAAACCATTCCTGTTCCCTCAACAGATGATCAAATCGATGTCCTTTATTCCGTTGATGAAGAAAGTACTGGAAGTATTGGGGGTAATGTTGGGTATAGCGACTTCGGCCTTCAGCTTGGATTTAACTTGCAAGAGCAAAACTTCATGGGGACCGGAAATACTTTGAGCTTGGGAATAAACAAAAATATTTATAGTGAGATGTATAATTTTTCGTTTATGGATCCATATGCAACTGTTGATGGGGTGAGTGTTGGCTATAATTTATATTTCAGGGAAACGGATTATGGAGAGTACAACGTAGCAAATTATTTAACTAATTCTGCTGGCTTAGGTGTTCAATACAGTTATCCAATATCAGACACACAAAGACTTGGGCTTAACTTAACTTACGACCAAACAGATATAGATATTGGAACACTACCAGCAAGAGAGATTTATGATTTTGTGGCATCCGAAGGAAATTTATTTGATACTTTGAGTGCAAGTCTTGTGTGGTCAAGAGTAACTTTAAATAGAGGGCTTTTTCCAACTGATGGTTCATCTACAAGCGTGAGCTTGATGTCAACATTGCCATTTAGTGATTTAAATTATTACAAAGCAAGCATTCAACAGAAGACATATCAGCCATTAGGGTTTGCCAATCTTGTATTTGGTTTTAGTGGCGAGCTTGGATACATGGATGCTTACGGCGATACAAATGAAACACCATTCTTTCAAAATTTTTATGCTGGAGGTCCAAGGTCCTTAAGAGGTTTCGAGTCGAATACACTGGGGCCTAGAAGCACTCAAGCTCCATGTTATGAATTTAATTATGCAGAGGGCTCTTGCCCAAATCTTATTGATACCGATGGTGATGAAATTCTAGACACTCCATACTACAATCCTTATGCAAATAGCACTTCTCGTTATTACGATGCCCCAATTGGTGGAAATGTTAAGGTTGAAGGAAGCTTTCAACTTATATTTAGGTTACCATTTATAGAGGATCAGAGGTCAATGCGTTCTGCATTCTTCTTTGATTTTGGTAATGTCTTCTCAGATAACTGTAAAGAATATCAATATAACTGTTCTGAGCCTGATATAGACGAGTTACGATATTCATATGGCGTAGGTGTTACATGGATAACAAGTTTTGGCCCGATGAGTTTTGCAATTGCTAAACCCACGAATGCTGGGCCGCAAGAAAGAACAGAAGAATTTCAATTTACTGTAGGAAATGTTTTTTAATTGAGTATTTTTCAAGAGTTTTAATATAAAATATAGAATTCCAATAAGGGGTAGACATGATTAACAAATTTAAATTTAACTTAGTAGCACTTTCTGTGCTATTTTTGGCACTTCCAGCTATATCAGCTAATGGAGTTGCTGTTATAGATATGAGAACTGCTGTTTTATCAACACAGGCAGCTCAAGATGCATTTAAGGCTCTTGAAGAAGATGCTGATTATGCTGCTAATCTTGAAGAAGCTAGATCAATACAAGCAGAAAGACAGACGCTTGCAGAGAACCTGCAAAAAGACGCTGAAACTCTTTCCCAAGCTGAGATTGCTGAGGCCCAAAGAGATATTCAAGAGAAAACTAAAGATCTAGAATTTCTTGCAAGTAAGGTTCAGGCTGCTCAAGAAGAGACAGCTCAAAAAGTTTTCGCTGAAAGTGGCCCAGCAATGCAAAAAATCATTGGAGAACTTATAGCTGCAAAGCAAATAACAGTTTTACTTGCAAAGAATGAAACATTGCTTTTTAGCGACCCTTCATTAGATTTGACTGATGATGTTACATCTATGCTAGATGTTGCTGCAAATGAGCCCGCTTCTAGCGAGTAGTGACCAGCAGTAAAAGTTACTCATTATTAGAGCTATCAAAGCTCTTAGAAACTAAATTAATCGGCGATGGTAATGCTATCGTCGATAATTTAAAAACTTTACAAGATGCAAACGACAGATCTCTATCATTTGTATCAAACCAAAAATATTCTAAATATCTTTCATCTTCAAAAGCTTTAGCTTTTATAGTCCATCCAAATACTATTGATGGTATTGATGAAGGCAACTATTTAGTTACCGATGATCCTTATTTGGCTTTTGCCAAAGCAAGCTCGCTATTTAGTTCAAATTCAACAAAGCAAAATATAGGCAGCGTTCATCCTACAGCAACAGTATTTCCTGAAACTAATCTTGGTCAAAATGTTGTAATAGGGCCAAATGTATATATTGGGCCTAACTGTTCAATTGGAGATTTTTCATCCATTAGGGCAAACTCATCTCTTGTTTCTGATGTGCAAGTTGGCAGTAATACACATGTGCATAATGGAACTGTCCTTGGCTCTGATGGGTTTGGATATGCACCTTCAAAAGATGGTTATATAAAGATCGAGCAACTTGGCAGTTTGATTATTGGATCAAACGTTGAAATAGGAGCAGGTTGCACTATTGACAGGGGTGCATTGGGGGATACTAATATCCATGACGGTGTAAAGCTAGATAATCAGGTCCATATTGCTCATAATGTAGAGCTTGGAAGTCACTCAGCAATTGCCGCATGTTGTGCTATTGCCGGATCAACAGTTATTGGTAAAAATTTTAGAATGGGAGGCCTCTCTGGAGTACTAGGGCATCTCAATATTGCAGATAATGTTTCTGTTGGAGCACATACATTAATCACAAAAAGTATTAAAGAAAGTGGTGAATATATAGGTATAATGCCGGCACAAAAACCAAAAGATTGGGCAAAGTCCTCAATTTTTATTAAAAGAAGGAAGTAAAAATGTCGCAACCTAGTGAAGAGGTTTTAAAATATCTACCTCACAGAGAACCGTTCTTATTTGTTGATGAGATAGTTGAGGTTGATGAGGGAAATTCAATTCACGCTATTAAAAATGTTCTGCCAACCGAATATTATTTAAGAGGTCATTTTCCTGGAAATCCAATAATGCCAGGAGTTATTATCATAGAGGCTTTAGCTCAGGCATCTGGTATTTTAGGTTTCAAGACTATGGGTAAAACCCCTGAAGAGGGCTCTTTGTATGTATTTGCTGGTGTTGATAATGTAAGATTTAGAAAAAGAGTAAGACCAGGAGACACCTTGCATCTATTTAGTTCAGTTAAAAATGTTAAAAGAGGTATTTGGAAATTTGAAGTTAGAGCTGAAGTTGACAGTGAATTAGCTTGCTCTGCAACAATAATGTGTGCAGATAGACCAGCGTAATGAGTATTCACTCCACAGCTATAATTCACCCTGATTCAATTATCGATGAGAGTTCGGTTATTGGACCTTTCTGTATTATTGGCAAAGGTGTGAATATAGGTGCAAAATGCAAAGTTCATTCAAATGTTGTCATAAAAGGCCCAACATCAATAGATGAAGGTAACACTATTTATCAATTTTCTTCTATTGGAGAAGATACTCCTGATAAAAAATTTAAAGGCGAAGACACTAAGCTCATTATTGGAAAAAACAATATATTCAGAGAGGGAGTTACAGTTCATAGGGGCACAATTCAGGATAATGGAGTTACACAAATAGGTAATGATAATTTAATTATGGCATATGCTCACATTGCTCATGACTGCGTGGTTGGCGACAATAATACTTTTGCAAATAATTCTGGTTTAGCTGGCCATGTAAAGGTTGGAAATAACGTAACTCTTGGAGGTTATACTCTTATCCATCAGTTCTGCAACATAGGGGATTGTTCATTTACTGGAATGAATACAATGATCACAATGGACTTACCTGCTTATGTCAAAGCTGCTTCACATCCAGCAAGAGTTGTTGGCTTAAATACAGTGGGTTTATCAAGAAATGGCATCAGCGAGGAATCAATCTCACATCTTAAAAAAGCATACAAGCTTTTATACCGCAAATCATTAAAATTAGAGGAAGCTCTATCAAAAATTGAAGAACTTAATAATAAATATAACGATAAGTATTTATTAAGATTTATTGATTCTGTAAAAATATCTTCAAGAGGGATCACTAGATAAGTGAACCAAGAAACACCTAAATTAAAAATAGGTGTTGTTGCTGGAGAGCATTCCGGCGACATTTTAGGATATAACCTCATCAAGGAAATTGTTAAAGGCAATAATTTTGAATTATTTGGGGTTGGCGGTCCCAAGATAGAATCATTAGGGCTGAGTTCGCTTTTTGATTTCAAAGAACTTCAGTTAATGGGTATCATAGATCCCATATTAAATTTAAAGAAACTTATGACAAATAGGAATAATTTAATTTCTTTATTTAATGATAAAGAAATAGATTTTTTCATTGGTATTGATTCCCCAGATTTTAATATAGGTATTCATAAGGCTCTTAAGCCAATAAAAACTTGCAAAAACATTCAGCTAGTAAGTCCATCAGTGTGGGGTTGGAGACAAGGCAGAATAAAAAAAATTGAAAAGTTTATAGATCATACTGTTTGCCTGTTTAATTTTGAACATGATTTTTACAGAGACAGAGGTTTAAGTAGCTCCCATCTGGGACACCCTTTTTCTGAGATTGTTATAGGAAACAAAGAGGATATTATAAAAAAATATTCACTAGATGCAGATAGAACTTTTATATCAGTGCTCCCAGGCAGTAGAAATTCAGAAATTTTAAATATGATGCCTACTTACAAAGACTTTATGGAGTTGCATTACAAAGCCAATAATAATGTATTTTTTTTAATCCCAACCGCTGATGAATTAAGCATGCTTGATATTAAAAAACACCTTAAAAATACCAAGGCTCCATTCTTGATTTGCCAAGGAGCTACACAGGACTTCTTATCAATTTCAGATAAATCAATTATCACATCTGGAACGGCATCACTTGAAGCCGCAGTCCTAGATGCATCACCAATTATTTGTTATAAAACTAATTTTATCAATTACGCAATTATTTCTAGAATGCTTAAAGTCGATTGCATAGGTCTTCCTAATCTTTTGCTGAGCAAACCTGCATATCCTGAATTAATTCAGAGTAAATGTACCGCAAAAGAGATAAATTATCACATGATGGAAAGTCATAATAAAGTCTCATTTTCAAATGAAATTAAAGCTACTCTCAAAGGTGATGGTTTTGATTCTGTAGCTCAAGAAATTTTAAGCTTGTCTTGAAAGAGCTTATAGCTGGTGTTGACGAAGTTGGAAGAGGTTGCTTGGCTGGACCCGTTATTGCTGCTGCTGTAATTTTAAAAACTCCAATTGATGACTTAAATGACTCTAAAAAAATATCAAAAAATAAAAGAGAGTTTCTAAGTTCATTAATTATGCAGAACTCTTTTTTTGCATTTGGATCGGTCTCACACAAAGAAATTGATGAGATTAATATTCATAATGCATCTTTATTGGCAATGAAAAGAGCTATACTAAATTTAAATATAAAACCGAATAAAGTCTTGGTTGATGGGCTCTATCTTCCAGATGTAGAATTTAAAAAAGAGGCTATTGTAGGTGGAGATGCAATAATAAGCGAAATAAGCGCCGCCTCTATTATTGCTAAAGTTTATAGAGACAATTTGATGCTTGATTTCGATAAAAAATATCCTATTTATGAGTTTGATAGACATAAAGGCTATCCAACTAAATTACACAAAGAAATGCTAAAAATTCATGGATCATGCTTTATTCATAGAAAATCTTTTAAAGGTGTGAGATAGGAAATGAATAAAACTTTTTCGCATCTGCGAGTTTCGTCAGAATTTAGTATAACTCAAGGACTTTTAACTATAGATCAAATAGTAGATCAGGCTAAGAAATATTCAATTCCATCTGTTGCACTTACAGATAATTTAAACATGTTTGGCTTGGTAAAATTTTTTAATAAATGTGAGTCAGCAGGCATAAAACCAATATCAGGAGCATCTCTGAGAGTAATTTTTGATGGAGATGAAATGCCCCATGAGCTCCTCTGTTTAGCAAAGACAAATAAGGGCCATATCAGCTTAATGAAAATTATTTCTCAAGCTCATAATAATTATAACTTTTCATCTCCGATCATAACGTTCAATGAATTATGTGAGATAAAAGAGGATTTAATAGTTATTTCTGGTGGAAAATCCAGTCACTTATTTGAGCTAATGACCCTTGGTAGAGTGGGCGAAGTTGAAGATAGAGTAGATAAGTTTTTAAATTTTTTTAAAGATGATTTTGTTATCGAGATTCAAAATACTAAAAGACAGAATGAAATTGAGTATATTAAGAATATTCTTCCAATAGCTTCCAAAAAAGGTATCCCAGTTATAGCTACAAATGATGTGCTTTTTGCAAATAAAGAAGATTATGATATTCATGAAACTAAAGTTTGTATCAATACTGGAAGGACTCTTAATGATCCAAATAGAAAAAAAGTATTCTCATCGGAGCAGTATTTTAAGTCACCTGATGAAATGTATGAACTATTTGATAATATTAGCGAGGTTGTAACTAATACAAATGAGATAGCAAAGCGCTGTAATGTATCCATCGATACAAAAGAATACTTTCTTCCAGAATATCCTGTGCCAAAAGAGCATAATTTTGATTCTTTTCTCAATGAATTGGCATTCAAAAGCCTTAATGTGTTCATTAAAGATTTTAAAGAAGATAAAAAAGACAATTATATTAAGAGACTTGAATACGAGCTTGAACAAATCAAAGTAATGGGTTTCTCAAGTTACTTTTTAATCGTTTATGACTTTATTGAATGGTCAAAAAATAATGAAGTTCCTGTAGGCCCTGGAAGAGGGTCCGGAGCAGGCTCGCTAGTAGCATTTGCAATTGGCATTACTGCTCTTGATCCAATTGAGCATGGCCTTTTATTTGAACGATTTTTAAATCCTGAAAGACTTTCAATGCCAGATTTTGATATCGATTTTTGTATGGAAAAAAGAGATAAGGTTATCGATTATGTTGGTAAAAAGTATGGAGCAGGAGCTGTTTCACAAATAGCTACATTTGGGACTATGGCAGCAAGAGCAGTTGTAAGAGATGTTGCTAGAGCTCTTGGTAGACCATATGCTCTCGGAGATAGAATATCAAAAATGATACCTTTTGCCCCTGGTATGACCCTAGACAGAGCAAGGAAAGAGCAACCTATATTCGATCAAAGCATCAAAGATGATCCGGAAGTGAAAGAGGTTGTAGACCTAGCATACAAACTTGAAGGTATAGCAAGAAATGTTGGGAAGCATGCAGGTGGTGTTGTAATTGCTCCTGGAAGTATTTCTGATTTCTGTCCAATCTATAATGATCGACAGTCTCAATCTGTTATGACTCAATTTGATAAGGATGATGTAGAAAAAATTGGTCTAGTAAAGTTTGATTTCTTAGGATTAAGAACTTTGACTGTCATTGATAGGGCCTTAAAGTCTATCAATATTGATGGTAAGTCCAAGGTAGATCTTGAAAAGATTCCCTTAAATGACCCAAAGGTTTTTGATCTATTGAGTTCTGGTAAGACAATGGCAGTCTTTCAATTAGAGTCATCAGGCATGAGAGATCTCATTAAAAGATTAAAACCAACTAGATTTGAAGAAATTGTTGCACTTTTAGCTCTTTATAGGCCTGGGCCTTTAGATTCTGGCATGCATGATCAATTTGTAGATAGAAAGCATGGCAAATCTCCAGTTACCTACCCCCATGAGTTACTTGAACCAGTGCTGTCTGAAACATATGGCGTTATTTTATATCAAGAGCAGGTAATGGAAGCTGCAAGAGTTCTAGCAGATTTCTCTCTTGGTGAAGCTGATATTTTAAGAAGAGCCATGGGTAAGAAAAAAGTTGAAGAAATGGAGCAACAGCGAAAATACTTTAAACAAGGCTGTGAAAAAAATGATATAAAAGCCTCTGTTGCTGAAAAAATATTTGATTTAATAGAGAAGTTCGCAGGCTATGGTTTTAACAAATCACATTCAGCTGCCTACGCACTTATTTCATATCAGACTGCATATTTAAAAACTTATTATCCAGAACATTTCATGGCAGCAGTTTTATCAACAGAACTTGGTAATACTGATAAGATTTATTCACTGATTCAAGAGTGCAAAAGAATGGATATTGGTGTCTTGAACCCTGATATTTTATCTAGCAATAAAAGATTTGTTGTTAATAGTGATATGAATATTGAATATGGCTTGGGAGCTATAAAGGGAGTTGCAGATTCTTTTATCAAACATGTTTGTGCAAAAAGAGAATCAACTAGCTTTAAAGATTTATGGGATTTTTCTAAGAAAGTTGACATTAAGCTTGGAGGCAAAAAGTCACTAGAAGCATTATCTCAATCTGGAGCATTTGATAAAATTGCTCCATCCAGGAGCATTGCAATAAGAAGTGTTGTTGATATGTTAAAAGATGGCTCCAAGAACCCCACAGGTAATACGATGCAATCTGGAGATCTTTTTGCAAATACAAATCATGAATTTGATCCTTATGAAAAATATTCAAAAATTGAAGAGTTTGGTCTAAGCGAACTACTTTCACTTGAAAAAAAATCACTAGGCTATTATTTATCTGGCCATCCTGTAGATGCAATAAATAACCAAGTAAGTATTTTGCGGTCCTCTCAAATTGGTGGATTGGATATTGATTCTAAGAAAGGCTCTTTAGTGGCATTAATTAATTCTTCAAGACAGATTAGAGACAGATCAGGTAAGCCACTTACTTTTATAAATTTTGATGATGGCACCGGAACTATGGATGGAGTAGTTTCTAGTGATGTCCTAGAAAATTGCCATAATATTCTTAAAGAAGGCGAAATTCTTGTAATTAAAGGCTCAATTGAGCTAGATGACTATAGATCAAAAGAGATGGGGGTTTCATCCTTTAGAATGCGAGTGAAAGAGGTAAAGGGTATAGATAGCGAGCTACAAAATAAATTAAAAACTTTAACTATTGATCTAACAAAGTCTAAAATCGACAGTCTAGAAAATCTATCAAAGTCCATTTATGACATTGATTCAGATTTCTGGGAAGAAGCTTCGGGGTGTAAAATTAACATTAAAGTAATAAGTAACAATTCAGAAGCTATAATAGAATTAGGTAACAGCTTTAATTTTCTTCCCGATTTGCAGAAAGTAAATAAGATAATTGATATATTTGGTGCTGATGCTATTAGTTTGAGTAAACAAAAATGAGTAATATTAAACAAGAAAATCTAAACAAATATGAACAAACTTTTCACGAGAGAGACCAAAAATTTCTTGAGTTTGAAAAGCCTATTCAAGAAGTATCAGAAAAAATTAGCGCACTAAAGCTTGCTGATATTGGAAACCCAGCAATTAAGTCTCAAATTGAATCTCTTGAAAAGGATAGAGAGCAGCTAATTAAAAAGATATATTCTAAACTTACAACATGGGAAACAGTTCAAGTAGCAAGACATCCTCAAAGACCACACACTTTGGACTTTATTAAAAGAATCTTTAAAGATTTCGATGAGCTTCACGGAGATAGGCAATTTGCTGATGACGCCTCAATTGTTGGTGGGCTGGCTTACTTGAATGATACGCCCGTAATGATTATAGGTCATGAGAAAGGGAGAGATACTGAAGAAAAAGTTCGAAGAAATTTTGGAATGCCGCAACCAGAAGGCTACAGAAAAGCTAAGAGGCTTATGAGGTTAGCTGAGCAATTTTCTATGCCTATAATAACTTTTATAGATACTGCAGGGGCATATCCTGGGATAGAGGGTGAGGAGAGAGGTCAGAGTGAAGCAATTGCAAGAAACTTAGCAGTCATGTCTGAATTGAAAACTCCAATTTTAGTTGTTGTAACAGGTGAGGGTGGTTCCGGTGGGGCACTTGCAATAAGCGTGGGTGATCATTTATCTATGCTGGAATATGCGACTTATTCAGTTGCATCTCCAGAAGCATGTGCATCTATTATTTGGAGATCTGCTGACGAGGCTGAGAAAGCAGCGGAGTCTATGAAAGTATCAGCTAGTGAGCTTAAAAAAATTAATATTATTGATGAGATTATCCAAGAACCTCTTGGTGGGGCACACAGAAACTACGATCTCACATCAGAGATTATAAAAAAATCATTAATTAAAAACTTATCTAGTTTACAAAAGCTCTCAAATGAAAAGCTTATTGAAAGAAGGTATCAAAGGCTGTTAAAAATTGGTAAATAGAAATGCAGGATATTTCATCTTTACTTAATAAAATAAATTTAAAAAAAAAGGTCTTTATTGCTTATAGTGGAGGAGTTGATTCCACAGTCCTTCTTCATGCTTTTCATGAACTATCAAAAGATAATGAAATTAGCTTAGAAGCAATTCATGTTAATCATAATTTGAATGAACAAAGTAAATCATGGGAAGATCATTGCAAAAATTTTTGCAATAAAAAAGCCATCAAGCTTCACATTGCATCAGTAGAAATAACTAGCAAAGGAAGTGGCTTGGAGTCTGCTGCTAGAAATGAAAGATATAAAATATTTCAAAATATAATTTCTAATGAAGGTCAGGTATTGACTGCCCATCACCAAGATGATGTTGCTGAAACAATCTTATTAAGGTTATTTAGAGGTACTGGTATTGATGGAATAAGAGGCCTTCAGGATAAAAGAACACTAGGAAAAGGGTTCTTAATAAGACCACTTCTTTCATTTAGCAAAAGAGAACTAGAAGACTACGCAATGTTAAATAATTTAGAGTATGTAGAAGACCTTTCAAATCATACAAACGAACAAGATAGAAACTTTACAAGAAATGAACTATTGCCACTCATAGATAGTCGCTGGACAAAAGTTGCCAATAGAATTAATGCTACTGCCAGTTCAATTAATGCAAAGCTAGATATTTTCAATGATTTATTTAATACAACCTATGGAAGTCTTATTTCTGATTCCATACCTATAGATGATCTCAGAGCAGTTGAAAGAGAGGTAGCTGTAGAGATTCTTCGAGCCTCTATCAAGAAAAATGATATAGCTATGCCCAGCAGAAAGGTCATTGAAGAAATACTAAAAACTTTTTTACTATCAAGACCAGGTCCAAAATCAATTGTTAGCTGGAGCAGGTCTGACAAGGATCAGCCAGGCGGCTATATTACTTATAAAAATAAAACTATTCATATCCACAAGAGTTAAACTAGAATCAACTAAAATGGGAATTAAAAATGAACTTTGAAACATTAGAACTTATAAAATTAAATAATATTGCGACCATAAAATTAAATAGACCCAATGTATTAAATGCTTTTAATGAACAATTAATGTGGGATTTACAGGCAGCTACCTCGCAAGTTGGTGCAGATAAAGAGATTAGAGTCTTAATTATTACAGGAAATGGCAAAGGTTTTTCAGCTGGAGCAGATCTTGGAGAAAGATCAGCCAGCTGGAGCAGCTCAAAGGATGCGCTTGAAAGAGGCTACAAACCAATATTCCAAAATATTATTCATATGGAAAAACCAGTTATTGCTTCTATAAATGGTCCAGCTGCAGGAATAGGGGCTGCCTTGGCTCTTGCATGTGATTTAAGGGTAATGTCTAAAAATGCATATATTATGTCAGTCTTTAGTAATATAGCTCTAGTTCCAGATGGCGGTCTTTCATGGACTCTTCCTAAATTCATGGGTTACGGCAAAGCCTACGAATATGCTATTGAAGCAAAGAAAATTTTCTCTGATGAATGCTTGCAGTTTGGTATAGCTAATAAGGTTGTTTTAGAGGATGAGCTGGAAGAATATACGGAAAAATGGGCAATTAATCTGGCAAAAAGATCGCCTCAATCATTAATGCATACAAAAAAATTAATGAGAGAATCACTGAACAATAGTTACTGGGATACTTATGGCTTAGAGGGCGATATTCAAACAACATTAACTGGTAGTTCAGAAAATCGTGAAGCCGTAAAAGCTTTCTTTGAGAAAAGAGAGCCTAATTTTGATTAAGAATTTTACTTAAACCTACAGTTATGGCTTCAAAAGATGCTCTTGTTGTATTTGAGTTTATTCCTACACCCCAGCTAGTCTTGCCATTGCTCTCTAGTTCAATATATGCGGCTGCTTTTGCATCTGAGCCTGAAGATATAGCAGATTGATTATAGTCTGAGACCTTAAGTTTTATATTTTGGCTTCTCAAAGCATCTATAAATGAATCAATAGGACCATTTCCCACTCCTTCCATTTCAATTTCCTTATCATTTAAAAGCATCTTGATCGATAAGTTATGAGTACTCCCAGTGGTAGAAGATCTATGGTCTAAATAAGCATATCCTTTCTTTGGACGCATAAACTCCTGATCAAAAATATCCCAAATTTCTGAAGTCATAATTTCTTTTCCAGATTCATCTGCCAATCTTTGAATTTTTTGACTCATGCTAATTTGAAGTCTTCTAGGAAGTGAAACCCCATGATCTTTCTCCAGTAGAAATGCAACTCCACCTTTTCCAGATTGAGAGTTAATTCTAACAACCGCCTCATAGCTCCTTCCTAGATCTGCAGGATCAATAGGTAGATATGGCACTTCCCAGTTATATTGATTGGATTCTTTCATGGCCTTAAACCCTTTCTTAATAGCATCTTGATGAGAACCGGAAAATGCCGTGAAAACTAGATCGCCTGCATAAGGGTGTCTTGGATGAACAGGAAGCTGATTGCAGTATTCAGCCTCTCTCATTACAGAATTTATATTAGAAAAGTCTAATCTAGGGTCTATGCCTTGGGTAAGCATATTAAGAGCCAGTGTTACTATGTCTACATTGCCAGTCCTTTCACCATTCCCAAAAAGCGTACCCTCTACTCTATCAGCTCCAGCCATTAAACCAAATTCAGCCGCTGCAACAGCAGTTCCTCTATCATTATGTGGATGTAAGCTTAGGCAAATATGCTCTCTATTTTTAAGGTTTTTACTCATCCACTCTATCTGATCGCCATATATGTTGGCAGAAGACATCTCAACAGTAGCAGGAAGATTGATAATAATTTTATTACCATTAACACCCTTAAGAATCTCAACAACCTCATCACAAACTTCAACTGCGTAATCTAGCTCAGTGCCAGTAAAGCTTTCAGGGGAATATTCAAAACTCCAGTCTGTATCTGAATTTTTTAAAGCAAGTTCTTTTATTTGTTTTGCTCCATTTAGGGCTATCTGTTTAATACCTTCCTTGTCTTGGTTAAATACAACTCTTCTTTGGAGGGTTGAGGTTGAGTTATAAAAATGTACAACAGCTTTTGATGCTCCCTTTAAAGATTCAAATGTTTTTTCGATAAGCTCACTTCTGGATTGGGTTAAAACCTGAATATTTACATCGCTAGGTATTTTTTTACTTTCGATAAGACTCCTTACAAAGTTAAAATCTGTATCTGAAGCAGATGGGAAGCCTACCTCTATTTCTTTAAATCCTATTTTACATAAAAGTTCAAACATCCTATTCTTTCTTTCTGGTCCCATGGGCTCAATAAGAGCCTGATTGCCATCTCTAAGATCTACCGAGCACCATAAAGGAGCGGATTCAATAGTTTTTGATGGCCACTCTCTATTATCAATTTTGATAGAACTAAAAGGCTTATATTTCTTGTGTGGATTGTCCATTTTTTATTAGTAAATGTTAATATTTATGTATCTATGATAACTGCATCTGTAAAAACTAACCTTATATTAAAAGAGCTTGGTATTACAAGATTTTCTTCAAGATCCGCAGTAAAAAAATCTAACCTCAACCCAATATATATATATAAAATTCAAAATGTGACTGTTTTACTGAATAAGCTTTTTGAAGAATATGAAAATGTTCAGAAAAAATTAATTGTGGCGATAATGAGCTCAACAACTCTTACAAATGGAGAATTTTCTGGTCAGTCTAGCTCAATTGATGAAGTAAAAATCCTAGACGACATAATTGATATGAATTCTAAATTAATTATCAATTTTACAAGCAATAAAATTAAGATAGCTTCAAAAATTCAAGTCATAAACTCAGATAGTATCGATGAATTAACTGCTGACCCTCAAAAAAAGAAACAGTTATGGGCTTCAATTAAAAAAATGCTCAATCTTTGAATGTTCAAAGTTACAAGTCTTAAAAAAGAGGATCTAAAAGAGTCATATGAAATTGAAAAGCTAACAAATCCAACACCTTGGACTTACACAAATTTTAAATCCTCTTTTGAGGTTGGTCACTTTGGCTTAGTTTGCACACATAAAAATGATATTGCAGGATTTGCAATCTACTCTCCAATTAAACCCGAAGCACATCTTTTAAATATAGCTGTTTCACAAAAATTTCAAAAAAAGGGTGCTGGATCTATATTACTAACCACAATTATTAATCAATGCAAGGCAATGGATATCAAGAATATATATCTTGAAGTGAGAATAACTAATACTAAAGCTATTCTATTTTATGAAAAGTTTGGCTTTACTAAAGATGCAATTAGAGAGAATTATTACAGTGGAGTGCAAAAAGAAGACGCTCTTTTGATGTCAAAAATTCTACCCTAGCAGTTTGCTAATTTTCTTTTCGATCTTGTTAGGTTTGGTAGAGGCTAAAAATCTTTTTACAACTTCACCATCTCCGTTTACTAGAAATTTTGCAAAATTCCATTCAATTGACTTATAGCCTAAGAATCCACGCTTAGAATCCTTTAAAAAAGTATATAAAGGATCTTCATTTGGACCATTTACATCAATTTTATTAAAAAGAGGGAAGGTTACATTATATTTTTCAGTGCAGAAAAATTTGATCTCATCATTGGTTCCAGGCTCTTGTGCCTTAAATTGGTTGCAGGGGAAAGCGAGAATTTCAAAATTATCACCTTTAAATTTATCATATAAATTTTGAAGACCTTCATATTGATATGTCAACCCACAATAACTAGCTACATTAACTATTAATAGAGTTTTACCTTTATATTTTTTTAAATTGACTGCATTAAGTTCTGCATCTTTTACCGTTATGTCATATATATTTTTCATGGTAGTTGTTGTGTTTATAAAATTGATTCAATATCCTCAATAAGATCAGATGGCTCTACTCTTGGATCATATCTTTTAAATAATTCAGAGTTTTTCTTAAAAAGGAATTTTGTGAAATTCCATTCAATATCTTTCACATCAGACTCTACGGAGCTGACATTTTTTAAAAAAGTATATAAAGGATCTTCATTTGGACCATTTACATCAATTTTATTAAAAAGAGGGAAGGTTACATTATATTTTTCAGTGCAGAAAAATTTGATCTCATCATTGGTTCCAGGCTCTTGTGCACCAAATTGGTTGCATGGAAAAGCTAAAATTTCTAAACCTTTAGAACTAAATTTATTATAAAGTTCCTGCAAGCCCTCGTAATGGTATGTGAGACCACATTCACTGGCCACATTTACCACAAGAATGACTTTCCCATCATATACAGATAGATCCACTTCATCTAGATTATTGTCATTTACAACAAAGTCAGTTATTTTTTTCATAGGTTGCCTTTCTAAGATCGTTGATTTTAAGTTATTAAAGATAATTTCTCCACTTATTACTTTAAATATATGATTGTTAATAAATCCTTTAGTTAAAAAAGATGCAAGATGTATGAGTTAGTTTAAGATATTCAAATATGACAGATACAAAAGATATTAAATTTATTTGGAAGACATATAAGGACTTATCTAATGATGAGTTATATGCAATATTGCATTTACGTCAAAAAGTATTTGTTTTAGAGCAGGATTGTCCATATATAGATGCTGATTACTCAGATCAACACGCAATTCATCTGTTAGCCCTTAAGGATGATGAATTAATTGGATATCTCAGAGCCTTTAAGCCTGGAATAAAGTATGGAGGCTCTTCACTTGGAAGAATAGTTACCGACATAAATTCTAGAGGCCTAGGAGTTGGTAAAAAAATAACCGTTGAGGGAGTTAACTTTTTAAAAAAAGAATACCCAGATAACGAAATTGTGATCTCTGCACAACATCGACTAGAGCATTTTTATTTTGATTTAGGATTTGCCTCAAGAGGTGAAGTTTATCTAGAGGATGATATTGATCATATCCAGATGTATTTTCCTTTAAATTAGAATCAATTCTTTAAACTTTCAATTTAGTTGAAGTTTTTAGTTTTTGATTACCTTTTTCAAAGAAAAAAACAACTGAGTAGTCTTTTTCCTCAAGGCAAGTTTCTAAATTTTTATAAGCACTTAATTCAGATACAGCATCTGCAGAAGCATAGGTTACCCAACCTGCCGCAGTAATTACAACCATGCCTGGTATCAAAAGCGAAGAAAGAGCACCTCCGGTTGTTGCCAGGTCAATTAAAGCTACTACTCCTGCAACTCCATAAATACCACCAACAACCTTCATTGGTGTTTTTATACTTCTAGCCTTGCCCTCAACTTCTGCTAAGCAGATATATATGTGATCATTGAGAAGCTCTATGGATTTATCAGGGTCTATTAACACATATGCTGGAGTGCCATCAATATGAACAAACCTATTTTTTTCTGGAGCAGAGCTTGCCGTATTAACAGCACAAGAAGAGATCAATAATGATGTCATTATCATGATTATTATGGAATTTTTTTTAATGAAACTCATTTTTCCCTCACTCAATAGTTGCTGGTGGTTTGCATGGTGTAACAGGAAGCAATTTGCTTGCAGTTTTATTATTCAATTATTGGGTTATTGAATAATAAACTATGTATTTCTTCAGTAATAAAAGGAGCAAAAGGATGCATCATAACTAGAATTTCTTTTAGAAGAGGCCTAAGGTTTTTCGTTTCTCCACTTTTTTTACAATCTTCAATATAGACATCACAGAATTTGCCCCAGAAAAATTCATATATCTCATTTATAGCGTAATCGAGCCTGTAATCTGCAATATTTTGAGCAATTTTAAGCTTTGTTTTTTCAAATTCTTCTAAAATCTGAGTATCAATATCATTCTTGGCCTCAAAGACATCATTACTTTCTGGATAACCATTAATAAATCTAGCAGCATTCCAAATTTTTGTGCAAAAATTTCTATAGCCTTTTAATCTACCTAGCTCAAAACTTATATCTTTAGTGTGAGTAGCTAAAGAATAAAAAGTCATTCTTAGTGCATCTGATCCATAGGAATCAATGCCTTTGGGAAATTGATTTCTTGTCTTTTTAGCAATCTTTTCAGCTGTGCTTTCTTGCATGAGATTGCTAGTTCTTTTTTTAACAAGATCTTCTTGAGAAATTCCATAGATTAAATCCAATGGGTCAATAACATTTCCCTTAGATTTAGACATCTTTTGTCCATTTTCATCTCTGATCAACCCAGTCACGTATACATCTTTAAAAGGTATTTGATCAGTAAATTCTAGGCTCATCATCATCATTCTGGCTACCCAGAAAAAAATAATATCAAAACCAGTTACAAGCAAAGAAGTTGGAAAGTGCTTTTTAAAATCATCGGTATTCTCTGGCCACCCTAAAGAGGCAAAAGGCCATAGACTTGATGAAAACCAAGTATCTAAAACATCTTCATCTTGATTTAGCTCAACACTCCCAAGGTTATAATGATCTCTCACACTACCTTCATCTTCCCCAACATATATATTTCCTTCAGCATCGTACCAAGCTGGTATTCTGTGCCCCCACCAAATTTGCCTACTAATGCACCAATCTTCAATATTATTCATCCAATTAAAATAGGTTTTATCCCAGTTGCTTGGATGAAATTTTATATCTCCATTATTAACAGCTTCATTTGCTCTCGCAGCCATTTCAGATGTTTTCACATACCATTGATAGCTGAGTTTAGGCTCTATAACTATATTAGACCTTTCTCCTCTTGGAACGCTAATGTCATGAGGCTCTTCTTTAACCAATAAACCAATATTTTGAAGTTCTTGAATAACAAGCTTTCTTACTTTAAATCTATCAAGATTATTGAATGGTTCTGGAACATTATCATTACTCCAAGCGTCATCATTAAATATACTTATAGGAGAAAAATCTTCTTGTTTATCTGAGGTATGAACTTTTCCGTCAAGTTCATAAAGCGAGTATTTCTTTCCAATCTCATAATCATTAAAATCATGGCCCGGAGTAATTTTAAGACATCCAGTTCCAAATTCTACATCTACATACTCATCCGCAATAATAGGTATTTTTCTGCCCACAAATGGTAGTTTTACATATTTACCAACAATCGATTTATATCTATCATCATTTGGATTAACTGCGATAGCCATATCTCCAAACATAGTCTCTGGTCTTGTGGTGGCAATTTCAACAAACCCATCTGTTCCCTCAATAGGGTATTTTATATGCCACAGCAAACCTTTCTTCTCTTGCCTGACAACCTCTAAATCAGATACAGCAGTTTTTAGCGAAGGATCCCAATTTACTAGCCTGTATCCTCTATAAATTTTATTTTTTCTATGCAGATCAACAAAAGCCTTTATTACTGCTTTATTAAATCCATCATCTAAGGTAAATCGATATTTATCCCAATCTACTGAACAGCCAAGCCTTTTTATTTGAGAGGTTATTTTTTCTTCAGAAAATTCTTTCCATTTCCAGGTCTCATCAAGAAATTTATCTCTTCCAAGATCTTTTCTTGAAATATCTTTCCTAGCTAAATTATTTTCAACAACCATTTGAGTGGCTATACCAGCGTGATCAGCGCCAACTTGCCAGTATGAATCTTTGCCTAACATATGATTGTATCTTGAATAGAAATCCATGATGGCATATTGAAAGCTATGCCCCATATGCAATGTTCCAGTAACATTAGGAGGCGGTATTACCTGAGCAAAGGATTCAGTTGCATTAGTATTATTAATGCTTCTTTCAGACCAAATCTTTGCCCACTTTTCCTCTATTTCAATGGGGTAATACTTTTTATCCATAATGCCGTTTTATTAAGGTTTTTTTATAGTTTATTGCTTAATAAAAGCTCACTTATCAATGGAACTGGTCTCCCAGTTCCTTCCTTCACAGGCGAGCTATGTGATGCTGTCGCAGCAATATCTATATGTGCCCATTTATAATCAGTAGTAAATTTAGATAAGAATGCTGCAGCGTGAATAGTTCCAGCCTCACGTCCTCCACCAATATTTGCAAGGTCTGCATAGCTTGTTTTAGTGCATGATTGATGTTCATCCCACAGAGGCAGTTGCCAAGCTCTATCTCCTGACTCTTCTCCAGAGGCAATTATCATATCTGCTAAATGTTGATCATTTGCCATTACTCCACTTGCATGTCTCCCAAGAGCAACAACAACAGCGCCGGTCAAGGTCGCCATATCAATTACATATTTTGGTTTGTATTTTCCAACGTAAGTCAAAGCATCACATAAAACTAATCTACCTTCTGCATCTGTATTGAGCACCTCAATAGTTTGACCTGACATAGAGGTAACTACATCCCCTGGTTTGGTTGCTTTTGCAGAACACATATTTTCTGCACAAGCCATAATCCCTACAACATTAACCTTTGCATTAAGCCTTGCTAGTGTGGACATTACCCCGAAAACAGTTGCAGCTCCACACATATCCCACTTCATCTCGTCCATTCCTTGAGGTGGTTTTAAGGATACGCCCCCAGTATCAAAAGTAATACCTTTTCCAACAAGAGCAATTGGCTTCTCTGAAGCTTTTCCACCCTTGTATTCTATGACCATCATTCTTGGCGGCTCATCGCTTCCCTTAGAGACACTCAAATAAGATCCCATTCCCAATTTTGCTAAATCCTTTTCATTGAATGACTTTATTTTTAAGCTTGGAAAGTCTTTAGTCATAGCTTTTACTTTCTTTTCAATAATTTTTGGAGTGGCATGATTTGCAGGAAGGTCACCAAGGTATTTTGCAGTATTAACCCCCTCACCAATTGCGAAGCCTTTCTTAGCTGATTCCTTTGCTTTCTTGAGGTCTGAGCCAGTTAGATCATTTCCATATATAACAAGTTTTTTTAAGGTTGGATTCTTTACAGTCTTATTTTTTGTCTCTGTAAAGATATAAGCATTAGATTCAATAGTCTTGGCAGTATTTTCTATCACCCAGAAAATGTCTTTACCTTGAGGCAACGAGGAGCTTAAAAGCAATGAAATGTCTTTTGCTTTTATTTTGTTTGCTTGTTTGGTTATAGATTTTAATGAACCTAACCATTTATGTAATGGAGCATCAGCTTCTAAGGCCTTAACCATCAAAATGCTTTCAGCCTCAACACCATTTACCCTAGGAAGAAGAAGTGAAGACCCTTCTTCTTTTAGATGAGAGGATATTGAATTTTTTAGAAAACCTTTAGATGCTTTATCTATAGCCTTAAAAGCAGCATCCTTTAGAGTATCCTTATTAACTGTGATAACAAGAAGCGAAGTTTTGACTGAAGTTAAATCAACTGTTGAAGTGTCTTTAACTGCTACGTTAGTTAAGATTTTATATGGCATTTAAGCTCTCCTATTTATAGTATTTACTGATAAGATATTTATTGTAATGCATCATAGTTCTCAAGGCATGTTTAAAAATAATATTCTTTCAAAAAGTTTTAATTTGGAAGTTTTTAAATCTACCACATCTATATTAATAATATTATTTTTATTAGTAATTGGGTCAAGGTTTGTATCATATTTTGAGCAAGCCTCAGAAGGGCTCATCGATCCATCTGTAATTTTGTATGCAGTATTTTTAAGGGTTCCTGATTTTATATCTCTACTTCTACCACTTTCATTTTTTATTGGTATATTAATTACCGTGAGCAGGCTTTATGCCGACAGAGAAATATATGCTTACTTTTCTACTGGCATCTCACCAATTACACTAATAAAATTTATTTTTCCTCAGGCCATTATTTATATGGTTGTTACGCTCATCTTAAGTCTCTACATAGCCCCAGTAAGCAAGGAAATATCAAATGAGCTGTTAAAGGTAAATACCTTCGAAGAGCAAATAGCATCTCTTGCTCCAGGAGAGATTTATGACATAAAAGGATCAAAAAGTTTTATAACAGTTGGCGAAAATAACGAGACCAACTTAAAAAATGTAATCTTTTTTAATGATGTTGGAAAAGATTCTATTCTAATATCTGCTGATGTATTGAGCATCTCAAGCCCTAAGCCAGATTATGAGTTATTGTTTGAAAATGGATCATTAACTGCAGGTATTTTTTCAAATGATGCAAAAATGACCTCAAGTTTTAAAAAGTTTGAATTCCCAATGGCAAATAAACAAACCGACACCAGAGCAAACTTTGAAAATATTTTTAGTTCAATAAATATCGATGACTCATTAGGGTTTCAATGGAGCATTTCATTATCTATTACCATCTTAGTACTAATGGTCATTGCTATATACATTGGAAAAGTAGAACCAAGACAAGGCAGACTGTCTGTAATCTTACCTGGGATGCTAATCTATATATTTTACTTAAGTCTTTTGCTGCTTGGCAGAGACTATGTCGCTCAGAACGATCAAACTCAATTCAATTTAATCTTCATTCATTTAATTTTCATACTTTTTGCAATATTGTTGTATTTAAAAGATAAATTTTTTATTTCAATTATTAGCAATAAGAGCTCTTTATATAAAACGACTCTAGCAACTATTTCGATTTTATTTATTTTGTGGACATTACTTTAAAATGAGTATTTATATTACTTACCTTATCAAGAGATCGCTGGTAATAACTTGTTTTGTATTTGGGTTATTTATATTAGTTGATTTCTTATTCAATCTTATTGGGGAGCTTGAAGATTTATCCTTAACCTACACATTCATAAAGGCCTTTAATTTTTCTATGTTATCTATTCCTGATAGAGCTTATGCTTTTATAGAGGGCTCATGCCTTCTTGGTTTCATGATTGCAATGGGATTATCTCAAGAAGAAGGCAATTTAAATGTTTTGAGATCTAGTGGAATTTCTCCATTAAAAATAGTGATTCTAAGTTCTATTGGGCCTTTAAGCATAGCTTTCTTTTTTTTACTTGGCAGTGAATTTATATTTAAAGAAATTGGAAACAAGGCAGAGATTAATAAAACGATAATAACCTCAAGCACCAATAACACTAAAGAAAAATCAGTTTGGTTAATTGACGGTAATAAGTTTCTTAATTTTGAAAGAAAAATAGGAGATCAAATTTTTGGGATCCAATATTTTGAGCTAAAAAATAATAAAATAATGTTAGCTCAAACAGCGCTATCGGCTGAAATAAAAAATTCTGAAATAAAATTTGATGATTCGCTATATACAACTATAGATAAGAATCTGTCGCAAAAACTCAATGAAAAGATGCTTAATAAAAGTTTTAATTTCCCAAAAATTATTTCAAAAAATCTTCGTGATATAGACAGTCTTACAATAAGAGAAAGTTATAGTCTAAACCAGATATTGTCTGGAGATATTGGAAAGCAAGATAGAATTTTTAAAGCACATGTTGAAAAAAAGATTTATAAATTCTTTTTTGTTCCAATTTCTATAACTATACTAATCTTGTTTTTTGGTTATTTTATATTTGGGTCTTTGAGGGATTCATCATCCGGATCTAAAATTGTGTTATCAGTTCTTGGGGCTTTTGTGTATCAAATTATGCAAGACCTAACTATAAGTATTGTTATCTCATTTAATATATTTTTATTTATAGGCATATGCCTTCCTGCGCTTATCTTGCTGCTTTGCAGCTTTGTCATGTACAGAAGGCTAAATTAACCTTAAGCCCGTCTTAGAGATTTTGTCATTTATAGCCAATCTATCTTTTGAGAAATATATTTGGAGTAGGGGTGCCCCAATAAGAATAACAATCAATAAGTTGGTATAAAAACGGAGTGTTGCTTGTATAAAGTTAATATTTTTACCATTAAGAGAATATATTTCGATATTCCAGGCAGCCATACCAAGGGTTTTCCCACCTTTCATCCAAAAGAAAGAATAAAATAACCATGCACTTACTATTACAATGCTTAGACCAACACCAGGATGAAGTATCTCGAAGTCATTTAACCACAGAGCTATAGAGCCAACACCAAACCAAACTCCTAAAAGTAAAAAAACATCATAAATAGTTGCAGCCAATCTTTTAACAGGAGATACAAACTGTGTTTTTAAATTCATTTTGCTATAGTACTTAAAACTTTGTTAATAATAAATAATTTATGAATACATCATTATCATCATCAGAATTTTTAGGACACCCGAAAGGCCTTTTTGTTTGTTTTGCTACAGAAATGTGGGAGCGCTTTTCTTACTATGGGATGCGTGCGCTATTAATACTTTATCTTACTAAGCATTGGAATTTCTCAGATGCACAAAGTTATATTATTTATGGAGCTTATACATCTTTGGTATATATCATGCCTGTTTTTGGCGGCATGTTAGCTGACAGAATTCTAGGTTCTAGAAAAGCAGTTACTTTTGGGGCCATTCTTCTTGTCTTAGGCCATACCGGCATGGCATTTGAAAGCAGCATACAAATATTTTACCTATCTCTAGCATTAATTATTTCTGGAGTAGGTTTTTTAAAACCTAATATTTCAACAATGGTAGGTGCTTTGTATAAAGAAGGAGACCCTAGGCGTGACCCTGGGTTTACCATTTTTTACATGGGTATAAACATAGGTGCATTCACCGCTTCTTTGTTATGTGGTTATCTAGGAGAAACATATGGTTGGTCTTATGGTTTTGGTGCTGCAGGCATAGGGATGCTTATAGGTTTATTTATATTTTTATGGGGGCAAGACTATTTAGAAGGACATGCAGAGCCTACGAGCAACTTTTACAAGGAAACAAAGTTTAATATATCTTACGAATATTGGGCATACATCAGCGGCATAGCTATGGTAATTTTTTCGTATTTATTAATTCAAAATCAAGAGGTTGTCGGAAATCTTCTTGGTGGATTTGGTGCAATATGCGTAGCATTTTGGTTGTTCTATGCTTTATTTAAATGTTCTGCAGAAGAAAGAGATAGGCTGTTAGTTGTAGGTGTTCTTATTTTATTCTCATTGATTTTTTGGGCTTTATTTGAACAAGCTGGTTCATCTTTAAACATTCTTACTGATAGGGGTGTTGACAGAACAATATTTGGATGGGCTGTACCTGCATCAATGTTTCAGTCATTGAATGCATTTTTTATATTTACTCTTGCTCCAATTTTTGCATTTATGTGGCTTGCGCTATCTAAAAGAAATATAGAGCCCTCTACGCCACTCAAATTTGCTATTGGCATTATGTTTGTTGGTCTTGGTTTCTTAGTTCTTGTGTATGGCATGAATAATAGCACTGGACTTCAAACTGGGGTTATCTGGATAATGCTTATCTATCTTCTTCATACAATAGGTGAACTATGCTTGTCCCCGGTAGGACTATCTTCAGTCACAAAGCTTTCACCGCAAAGAATAGTTGGCATGATGATGGGAATGTGGTTCTGCGCTTCTGCAGCTGGCAACTATGTTGCTGGCTTGATTGCAAGAGCTACAGCAAGCGAGGAGATGGCAGGTGAAGAGGTTATATTTTCACTAAATCAAAAAGCTGCTTTTATTGATGTTTATACAAGCGTTGGATTGATAGCACTTACTGTAGGGTTTATTTTAGCTATGCTTTCACCTTTACTTAAAAAGGGAATGCACGGTATAAATTGATTGATATATAAAAGGAAGATCAGTTTAGCTCTCGAAGAACTTCAAGGTATATTGCCTTTAGAGTTTCAATGTCTTTGACGCTGACACATTCGTCAATTTGATGAATTGTTTTGTTTAGAGGCCCAAGCTCTATAATTTCAGTATTCATTTTTGCAATAAACCTACCATCAGATGTGCCACCTTTTGCGTTTTTATCAGCATCAATTCCAGTTTCTTTTTTTATTGATTTAACAACAATATCTTTCAAAGTGCTGTCTGTTGTAAGGTATGGAAGTCCACTCAGATACCAATCAATATCATAATCAAGATTTAATTCGTGAAGTATCGATTCAAACTCATCTCTTAAAGAGCTTTCTGTAGATTCAGTTGAAAATCTAAAGTTGAAGACCATATCTAAATGGCCAGGAACTACATTTTTAGCACCTGTGCCAGATGCAATATTAGAAATTTGGAAGCTTGTAGGTTGAAAAATTGCATTTCCATTGTCCCAAACTTTATTTTTTAATTGAACAATCAGATCGCTTGATAGAAATATTGGATTCTTAACATTTTCTGGGTAGGCAATATGTCCTTGCTTACCTTTTACTCTGAGCTCACCGCTTAGCGAACCTCTTCTTCCAACTCTTATACTATCACCAAGTCTTTCATTAGAAGTTGGCTCACCGACAAGACAATAGTCAATCTCATCTGCTTTCTCAATCATATCGTCAACAATTCTATCTATAAAACCATCGCAAGCATTACCTTCCTCATTGCTTGTAAGAAGGATAGAAATTCTATAATTAGGCTCTTTATTTTCATCAAGAAACTCTTCAACACTATCAAGAAAAGCTGCAATAGAGCCCTTCATGTCAGCAGTACCTCTTCCATACATCATCCCATTCTCTATATGGGCTGAAAAGGGCGGATATGTCCAGTTTTCAACCGGCCCTGTTGGCACAACGTCTGTGTGACCTAAAAAACAAAAAAGCTTACCTTTATCACCAAATGTCGCATACAGGTTTTCAACATTTAGATAGTTAATCCTTTCACAATTAAAGTTGAGTTTATTTAGGCGCTCCTCTATTAAATCGAAACAACCCATATCTTTAGGAGATATTGATTCAATCTGTATAAGTTTTTGTAAAAAATTAATCATTTTTATGTAGGCTGTTGTTTAGCTCTATGCTTTTTTTATTTGGCTTTGCTATTATTTTTCCATCAATAGAATGTCTTAAAAAAAGTATATTGTTTGCATTTGATAGATCAGAACCTTTAACTATATCTAATTTATCACCTTCTTCATTCTGTAATTCAATTTTTGATCCAGATGTAATGTATAAACCAGCTTCTATAGTACAGTTGTCGCCTAATGGTATACCTAGTCCAGAATTAGCACCTAGCAAGCAGTTCTCACCTATAGATATTTTTATATTATTACCTCCAGAAAGGGTTCCCATAGTGCTGCATCCTCCTCCTAGATCTGAATTATTTCCAACCACTACCCCAGCTGAAATTCTTCCTTCAATCATCGCACTTCCGAGAGTTCCTGCATTGAAGTTTACAAACCCCTCATGCATTACAGTTGTTCCTTCAGACAAATAGGCACCAAGCCTAACTCTACTGGTATCAGCTATTCTTACGTTTTTAGGAACAATATAATTAGTTAATTGAGGGAATTTATCCAATGAAACTAGGTGCAAGGGCTTACCCTCTAGCTTAGATTTTAATAGCTTATTATTAATTTCATCTGCCGCAATTGGGCCTTTATTTGTCCATGCAACATTAGGTAAATGCTCAAACAAACCATCAAGGTTAAGAGAGTTTGGCTTAAATAATTTATGTGATATTAAATGGAGTTTTAAATATGCCTCTTCGACAGAGCTAATTGGGCTATCTAAATCAGCAGAGGTTAAATAGAGATCTATTTTTTTTACTATTGATAATTCATCCACTTTAAATTCAATATCAAAATTTTTAGATTTGATAGCATAAAAATGAACATCAAGGATCTTTCCAGCACTCGATGTAGAAGCAAAGCCTTTAGCATTAATTTCCATGAACATATTATAAGTTGAACAACTAATTATTTATATAATCTTTTCTAATACTGATGTAATTTTATTAATTTTTTTCTGCGATACGCTTGATAAAGTAAAATCTTCAACCTCAAAGGTATCCTCTACTTTTTCACCAAGAGTATTTATTCGCGCAGACTGTATTGAAATTCCATGCTCATTAAATGTTTTTGCAATTTTTATAAGAAGTCCGGTTGAGTTGAGAGCCTCGATAGTAAGTAGGTTTTTTTTTCTATCAATATCCTCAATATTACTTATTCTGGACATATTTTTAAAAGCACTCTGTTTCACTTTTATTCTTGAAGTATTGGTTGAAGAGATAAATTTATCAAAATTCATTATTATTTTTTTTGTTATTGTGTCTATTTCGCTTTTTAATAAAGGGTTGTCATGCGAGTGGAATTTAGTGATAAAAGTATTGAGTGCTATTTTCTTGTCAATACTCGTACTTATATTTGCATCAATAACTTCCAATCCAACATTATCAAGCACCTCTACAAGTTTAAGAAATAAACCATCTGCATTATCAATATGTATAAATATTTCAAGATAATTGTCGTAACATTTTCTACAAGAAACTTTAATATCATTTTTAGATGAGGATAGAACAAGCTTACTTTGCCATAAAAGAGTTTCGGAGGAATGCTTGTTAAAAAAAACATCATCAAAATTTGACCAGATTGATTGCAAAGACCTTTGATCATCTTTTTTCATTAATTTATATACAAAATTTTGTCTATCCTTAGATATTTCTTTGGATGTTTTTATTGGCTCTTTATTTAAAAATGATCTTGTTGCTAGAAATAGATCCTTGAGCAAACCATGCTTCCAAGCATTCCATAATTTTGGATTTGTAGATCTAATATCGTTAACTGTGAGGAGATATAAATAGTCTAATCTTTCAGTATTAAGAACAATATCTGCAAACTCAGATATGGTTTTTGTGTCACTAATATCTTGACGCTGAGAAATAGATGACATTTTTAAATGATGGAGAACAAGCCATGAAATTAAATCTGAATCAGCTAGTGATAAGCCCAATCTTTTTGCAAAATCTCTACTGATTTTTGCTCCAATTTCTGAGTGATTGCCTCCCTTGCCTTTTCCAAGATCATGAAACAAGCCAGCAATGTAAAGTATTTCTATCTTTGGTATTTTTTTTATAAGCTCATTCTCAAGCCTAAACTCATCTGAGTAATTAATTTTCATCTGACGCATATTCCTCACTACTTTGAAGGTATGCTCATCAACTGTGAATATATGAAATAAATCAAACTGCATCTGACCAACTATTTCGGCAAAATCTGGAATGTATGATTGTAAGACACCTACATTCTTCATCGTTCTTAGGATTGACGATAGGTTTTGTTCAGACTTAAGGATTTGAATAAATTTTTTAGATATTAGCCTATCTTTTTTAAATGAATTATTTATTAACTTATTAGATCTCTTTAGGGTAGAGATTGATTGTGAATTGATCTCATTTATCTTTTTACTTTTGCCAAGCTCAATAAATATATCGAATATCAGCCCTCTATTATCAGTATTTAAATCAAGGTCTAAAAAACCAATTTGGTTATTTTTAATAAAAAAAGATCCTTTTTTTCTTTTAATACCTATTGAGCTTTGTTCTGTAAATATTTGTGAAACCATTTCATTAAAACTTAAAATATTTTGGACATGAGAATAGAAACTCTTCATTACTAACTCTACCTTATCTTTGTAGTTTAAGTTTTTCGTTATTGCCCGTTTTGCTATATCTATCTGCGATTCAAAGTTAAGTCTATTTTTATTTTTTGTACATATATTCGTCGCATATCTTAAAGTTTTTATAAATTCATAAGAAATCAGAGCTGAATCAAAATCTTCTTTAAAATCATCAGATAATCTAATTTCATCAAAGCTACCTAAATCAAAACAATATTTAAGAATCCATTCAGAATTATGAAAATCTCGCATAGCTCCTGGAGACTCTTTTAGATCTGGCTCTAGGCTAAGCGCAGAGGAGTCAAATGATATATGCCTATTTAGTTTTTCTTCAGACTTGGCTTTAAAATATTTTTTCTTTGTCCAGGCTTGATTAATAATTTTTTGAATTTTTTTATACTCCTCTATATCTGAGATTAAGGGCCTTATCGTTAAATAAGTTGTAAGTTCTTTAGCATCCTCTCTTATTATTTTCTTCAGTTCATTCATTGACCTTACAGAGCAACCAATCTTGTAACCTGAGTCCCACATTGATGCTATAAAGGCTTCAAGTTGTGACACCTTACTTACATCTTTATTTTTTTTAATGATCGAAATATCTATATCAGAAGATGGAAACATTTCTTTTTTGCCAAATCCACCTATTGCATAAAGAGAGTAATTATCATGCAAGCCTGCTAATTTAAAATCTCTTTTAATTTTATCTTCAACAGAAGAACAGGCTCTATGTAGGTAATTATTTGTTTGTATTGGATCTGAATATATTGATGAGAAATTGTCCCAAAATTCTTTATTTATATGGGCAATTTCTTCTGTCATATCAACTCTTCTGCTCTTTTTGTAAGAACCTCAACACCGTTATTTGTAACAGCAAGAGTATGCTCCCACTGAGCAGAGTTTCGTCCATCCTTGGTTTCAACAGTCCAACCATCACTTAACGATTTAGTATATTTAGAGCCTTGGTTAATCATAGGCTCTATAGTGAAACACATGCCTTCTTTAAGCTGAATCCCAGTATTGGGAATCCCATAGTGTAAAACTTGTGGCTCCTCATGATAAATAGTCCCAATGCCGTGCCCACAATAATCCTCAACTACGGAGTAGTAATTTGATTCAGCATGTTTCTGAATAATATGGCCTATATCGCCAAGGTAGGCCCCAGGTTTAACTAGCTTTATTGCTTTGTAAAGACATTCTTGAGTGACCTTTACCAATCTTTCATTATGCGGCTGGCATTTTCCCACTAAAAACATTTTTGATGTATCACCATGCCAGCCATCTTTAATAACTGTTACATCGATATTTAAAATATCACCATTTTTTAAAATTTTATTCTTATCTGGTATGCCGTGACATATAACTTGATTTACACTCGAACAAATTGTTTTCTCATAACCTCTATAGCCAACATTAGCGGGAATAGACTTCTGTACTTCTGTAATATATTTGAAGCAAATATCATCCAGCTCCCCAGTTGAAACTCCAGGAACAACATATGGAGTAATCATTTCAAGAACTTCTGAAGCCAATTTGCCAGCAATTCTCATTTTATTAATTTCTTCTTTATTTTTGATTGTTATTTTCATTTTTTTCTCAGAAAAACATAGACATAAAGCTACTAAGTCTATAAAGTACAATTTTAATGCTAGCTTATAATTTTAGCCCATTAAAATCCGAAATATCTTCTTTAAAAGTACCCATTTCTATTTTATCTAAACCTCTTAAGGGATCATTATAATGCCATTTAATTCTATATTGGCACTAGAAGATGGAACTATTTTTTATGGAGAGGGTTTTGGGAGCCAGATTGTTGATGTTGGAGAAATTGTCTTCAACACTTCGATGTCAGGCTATCAAGAAATAATCACAGACCCTTCTTATAAAAAACAAATTATTACATTTACCCATCCGCATATTGGAAACACTGGTATAAATATTGAAGACTATGAATCAGAAAAAATTCATGCATGTGGAATAATTGTTAAGGATTTCTGTTCAAGGCCATCAAATTGGAGAAGCTCTCAATCATTAGAAGATTTTCTTATTAAGAATCATTCTATGGCGATCTCTGGAATTGACACAAGGAATCTAACTGCCCTTATTAGAGAAAAAGGGTCTATGGGTTGTTGCATAGGATCCCTTAATAAAATAACAAAAGAAGAAGCCATAAATAAAGCACAAAATTTTTCTGGTCTATCTGGTTTGGATCTTGCAAAAGAGGTTTCTTCAAAAGATGCATATGGGTGGGTTGAAGGCACTTGGCCTGATTATCTTGAAAGCGACAAAGATTTAAATGTTGTTGCTTATGACTTTGGTATCAAGAAAAATATCTTAAGGTTATTGGCTGATTCAGTTGGGAAGGTTGATGTAGTAAATGCCAAAACATCCTATGAAGATGTAATGAAAAAATCTCCAAATGGGATTTTTCTTTCAAATGGTCCTGGTGATCCAGAGCCATGTACATATGCAATCGACAATATTAAGTTATTCTTAAAAGCTGGAATACCAATATTTGGGATTTGCTTAGGCCATCAACTTTTATCGATTGCAGCTGGAGCTTCTACCTATAAAATGAAGTTTGGACATCATGGGGCAAACCATCCTGTTCAAGATCTATCAACCAATGAGGTTTTTATAACTAGCCAAAACCATGGTTTTGCTGTGAATGACAAAACACTGCCAGGCAATATCACTAAAACTCACATTTCATTATTCGATAACTCTCTTCAAGGCATAGAATTTAAAGATAGGCCTGCATTTAGTTTTCAAGGGCATCCAGAAGCAAGTCCTGGGCCTCAAGAAATACAAGTACTTTTCAAAAAATTTAAATTACTGGTGGAACAGCATGCCAAAGCGTAAGGATATATCCTCAATCTTAATAATTGGAGCTGGTCCAATAATTATTGGGCAGGCATGTGAGTTTGATTATTCTGGAGCTCAGGCTTGCAAGGCACTTAAAGAAGAAGGCTTTAGAGTGATCCTTGTTAACTCTAACCCAGCAACCATTATGACTGATCCATTATTGGCAGATGCAACATACGTTGAGCCTATTCATTGGAAATCAGTTGAAAAAATTATTGAGAAGGAAAAACCTGATGCAATATTACCAACAATGGGCGGGCAAACAGCTCTAAATACAGCTCTGTCTCTTGCAAAAGAGGGAGTTCTTAAAAAGCATAATGTAATACTTATTGGAGCAAATAAAGAAGCTATTGATAAGGCTGAAGACAGAGAACTTTTTGATAAAACCATGAAATCAATAAATATTGATACACCAAATTCTGGAATTGCTCATTCAATGGAGGACGCTTTAAGTGTCCAAGAAAGAATAGGTTTTCCTTGCATAATAAGACCCTCATTTACCATGGGAGGCACGGGAGGTGGAATTGCTTACAACATAAATGAGTTTAAGAAAATATGCGAAAAAGGTCTAGAATTATCTCCAACAACAGAATTACTAATAGATGAATCTTTGATTGGTTGGAAAGAATATGAAATGGAGGTTGTGCGAGATAAAAATGACAATTGCATCATAATTTGCTCCATTGAAAACCTTGATCCAATGGGAGTTCATACTGGCGATTCAATTACAATCGCACCTGCTCAAACTTTGACTGACAAAGAGTATCAAATAATGCGTAATGCTTCATTCAAAATTCTCAGGGAAATCGGTGTTGAGACTGGAGGTTCCAATGTTCAGTTTGCTGTAAATCCAGAAAATGGAAAAATGGTAGTAATTGAAATGAACCCGCGTGTGAGCAGATCTTCTGCTCTTGCATCAAAGGCAACCGGATTCCCGATTGCTAAAGTAGCTGCTTTATTATCAGTAGGATTTACACTTGATGAACTTAAGAATGATATTACAGGAGGCCTTACCCCAGCTTCATTTGAGCCAAGCATAGATTACATAGTTACTAAAATACCTAAATTTGCTTTTGAAAAATTCCCACAAGCCAATTCCAGACTTACAACACAAATGAAATCAGTTGGTGAAGTTATGGCAATTGGAGGTAATTTTCAGGAATCTTTGCAAAAAGCAATATGCAGTATGGAAGAAGATCTTGATGGTTTTAACTCAGTCATCGATACTGAAAATCCTGATTCAGAAAACGAGCTAAAATATCAGCTCTCATTTCCCGGCCCCAATAGAATATTTTATGTTACCGATGCCATGCGAAAAGGGTGGAGTAATGAAAAAATTTACAGTCTTACCAAAATAGATTATTGGTTCTTAGATCAAATTGCTGAACTTATAAAAATAGAAAAATCGCTTATAAATAAAAAAATAGAAAATTTTGAAAAAAACGATTTACTCTCTCTAAAGAAAAAAGGCTTCTCTGACTCTAGGCTAGCTTACTTAACTAATTCAAGTGAAAAAGATGTAAGAGAGCAAAGAAGGTTGATGAATGTTCTTCCTATATTTAAAAGAGTGGATACTTGTGCGGCTGAGTTCTCAACTTCAACATGTTACATGTATTCTTCATATGGTGATCAATGTGAAAGTAACCCAACTAAAAATAAGAAAATTATGGTTTTGGGAAGCGGTCCTAATAGAATTGGTCAGGGTATTGAGTTTGATTATTGTTGTGTTCATGCCTCGCTTGCAATGCAAGAAGAAGGCATAGAATCAATAATGGTAAATTGTAATCCTGAAACTGTTTCTACAGACTTTGATATTTCAGATAGGCTTTATTTTGAACCAATTACCTCTGAAAAAATTCTAGATATCATAGATGTCGAATCACCTGATGGTGTAATAATTCAATTTGGTGGTCAAACTCCTCTAAAGCTCGCAGATACACTCGCCGAAAAAGGAATAAAAATACTTGGAACCAATGTTGATGCCATTGATAGATCTGAAGATAGAGAAAGGTTTCAAGAACTTATCGAAAAGCTTGATTTAAATCAGCCAAATAATGCAACTGTTAAAAATAAAGAAGAGGCTTTAAAGGCATCAGAAAAAATTGGATTTCCTATTGTTGTAAGGCCATCTTATGTTCTTGGAGGAAGAGCCATGCAGCTTGTTCATAATACAAATGAACTGGACTCCTATTTAACTAATGCAGTTGAAGTTTCCAATAGTAAGCCTGTTTTACTAGATAGGTATTTAACAGACGCTATAGAAGTAGATGTTGATATTGTCTCTGATGGCAAAAACATACAAGTTGGAGGAATACTTCAGCATATAGAGCAAGCAGGAATACATTCAGGAGACTCAGCATGCTCCTTGCCTCCTTACAGCCTGTCATCTGACATTCAGAAACATATTGGAGACCAGGCAATTAAAATTGCAAATGAATTGAGTATTGTTGGACTGATGAACATCCAGTTTGCAGTGAAGGACAATAAAATATTTATTATTGAAGTAAATCCAAGAGCCTCAAGAACAGTTCCTTTTATTTCTAAAGCTATTGGGCATTCTCTTGTAAAAGCTGCATCAAAGGCAATGATCGGACATACTCTAGTTGACCAAAAATTTTCTGCAAAACTCCCAGATGATTTATTTTTTGTAAAAGAGGCTGTACTTCCATTTGATAAATTCCCCTTGGTAGATCCAATACTTGGTCCCGAAATGAAGTCTACAGGTGAAGTTATGGGAATAGGACGAAACTTTGGTGAAGCTTATGCTAAGGCGCAAAAAGGAGCAGGTAAAAATATTCCACTGGGCGGTGACGTATTTATAAGTGTTAAGGATGCAGATAAAAAATATTTAGATGAACTAATACCATTAATTGTTAAAAATAATTTCAACCTAGTCGCCACAGGCGGAACAGCTGAGTACATTTTAAATTTGGGTTTTGAAGTCAAAAAAATTAATAAAGTGAATGAAGGAAGACCGCATACAGTTGATAGCTTATTAAATAATGAAATAGATTTAGTAATAAATACAACCGAAGGAAAACAATCAATAGAAGACTCTTCATCTATAAGGCAGTCCGCATTAAGAAGTAAGACTTTTTGTACAACAACTATGTTTGGAGCATTTGCTGTAATGGAGGCTTTAAAAACTGATGAGGATGATTGGGTTTATACTCCTTTACAAGAAATAAATTAGTTTCAAATATCTTGCTATAATATCTAAATGAATTCAGTTCCAATTACTAAAGATGGCGAAAAAGTTATTAAAGAGAAATTATCTCAGCTTAAATTTATTGAAAGGCCAAAAATTTCTGAAGCTATTGCTGAAGCTAGAGCTCACGGTGATTTAAAAGAAAACGCAGAATACCACGCTGCAAAAGAACTTCAAGGCCTTGTTGAGGCTAAAATAAATGAGATGGAAAGCGCTTTGTCTAATGCACAGGTAATTGATGTAAAAGATATTCCTGAAACGGGAAGGGTTGTTTTTGGTTCGACTGTAACTCTTTATGATATTGATGAGGATAAAGAAATTTCGTATAAAATTGTTGGTAATCTGGAGTCAGACCCAGATGCAGGAAAAATCTCAATAGATACACCGATAGCTAAAGGGCTAATTGGGAAGCATGTAGATGATGAGGTCGTAATTATTACGCCGTCTAGAAAGCTGAATTATGAAGTGATAGATGTAAAGCATCTATAATGCATGCAGACAAGTGGGCCATCAAGGCAAAACAAGCAGGCTACAAAACGCGAGCTGTTTATAAGCTTGAAGAGATTCTGCAAAAAACAAATACCTCTCAACACACAGACAAAATATTAGATATAGGTTCTGCTCCTGGAGGTTGGTCACACTTCTTAAGATTAAAAATGCCTAAATCAGAAATTTTTGCAATTGATATTTTAGATATGGAAGACATCATCGGCGTTAAATTTTTTCAAAAAAGTATAGAGTCAATAGATGAAATTCCAGAAATAAGATGCTTAAAGGGCAGATTCAATCTTGTAATTTCTGATATAGCCCCAAACATTACTGGTATCAACAGTGTTGATATAGAAAATATTTATGAGTTGAATATTCTCACTTTAAAAGCAGCTCATAGATATATAGATAAAAATAATGGTAAATTTATAATCAAAACCTTTCAAAACAGTATGTTTAAAAGGCTTAGGAAGGAAATGGATACGTTGTTTAAAACTGTTCAAACTTTCAAACCTGCCGCATCTAAAAAACAATCGGCAGAAATTTATTTGTATGGAGCTCAAAAACGATGATGAATAGTATATTTAGAAATTTATTTGTATGGATGATTTTAGGATCTTTCTTAATTTTTGTTTTCAATAATATTGAAAATTCAAATACAAGAGAGCAAATTAGTTACAGCCAATTTAAAGAAGAAATTTTATCAGATAGTATTGCTAAGGTTGTTTACAAAGGCGATCAAATGACAATTGTTGGTGATAGGCTTGATGGATCTAAATTTGAAACAACACATCCAATCTTCAAAAAAGATGAGGCAGTAGACGCCGCAATCGAGGATAATGGTGTTATTGCTGTATTTGAAAAAATTGAGCAACCCTCAATACTATCTCAGCTATTGGTTGGGGCGTTTCCTATTATTTTACTTTTAGGAATATTTTTCTTTTTTATGAGGCAGATGCAAGGTGGAATGTCTGGAAAAGGTGGACCGATGTCTTTTGGCAAAAGCAAAGCTAAGCTCATGGAGGGGGGAAAAGTTAAGACAAACTTTAACGATGTTGCAGGTTGTGAAGAGGCAAAACAGGATGTACAAGAACTTGTAGACTTTCTCAGAGACCCAACAAAATTTCAAAAGCTAGGGGGTAAAATACCTAGAGGTGTTCTAATGGTTGGTCCTCCAGGAACAGGTAAAACACTTCTTGCTAGAGCTGTTGCAGGCGAAGCTAAAGTTCCTTTCTTTACTATCTCAGGGTCTGATTTTGTAGAAATGTTTGTAGGTGTTGGAGCATCTAGAGTAAGAGATATGTTTGAGCAGGCAAAAAAACAATCACCATGCATCGTATTTATAGACGAAATTGATGCAGTTGGGCGCCATAGAGGTGCAGGACTTGGTGGCGGCCATGATGAAAGAGAACAAACCCTTAATCAGCTACTTGTTGAAATGGATGGTTTTGAGGGTAACGATGGAGTAATTGTAATTGCTGCGACCAACAGACCAGATGTGCTAGATCCTGCGTTATTAAGACCTGGTAGATTTGATAGACAAGTTGTTGTTGATTTACCAGACATTAGAGGAAGAGAAGCAATTCTAAAAGTTCATATGAGAAAAGTTCCAATCAGTGCTGATGTTGATCCATCAGTAATTGCAAGAGGAACACCTGGTTTCTCTGGTGCAGACTTAGCAAATTTAATTAATGAAGCAGCTCTATTCGCTGCAAGATATTCAGATAAAAAAATTGACCAAAACCACCTTGATTTAGCAAAAGATAAAATCATGATGGGAGCTGAAAGAAAGTCGATGATTTTAAGTGAAGAGCAAAAACGAATTACAGCATATCATGAAGCAGGCCATGCGATTGTTGGCCGCCTCTCTCCAAAACATGATCCAGTTTACAAAGTAACCATAATTCCAAGAGGCAGGGCGCTTGGTGTAACCATGTTCCTTCCCGAGGAAGATACTTACATGCAAAGTAAAGAATATTTACTCAGTAGAATATGTGCATTGTTTGGCGGCAGGATTGCTGAAAATATTATTAATGGTGATAACGGCATCACAACTGGAGCGTCTAATGATATTGAGGTTGCAACTAATATAGCAACAAATATGGTTACTAAGTGGGGTTTATCAGACAAATTAGGCCCATTAAAATATGGAGAAGATGAGGGTAGCCCATTTTTGGGAAGAACAGCATCATCACCATCACAGACAATAAGCGAAGATACTTCTAAGCTAATCGATCAAGAAATTAAATCTATTATAAAATCTTGCTATAGCAGAGCTGATGAGATGCTTAAAAGTAATCTTGATAAGCTGAATGTTATGGCTGATGCACTATTGAAATATGAAACCATTGATGCAAATCAGATCGACGACATTATGGCTGGAGCTGAACCCAGAGAACCCAAGGGATGGTCTGATGATGAACCTACTAAAAAAGTAAATAAAAAAACATCAATCAAAGGTACTGCTGAAGAGTTATAATTCATAATATGAATTTAAAATTTGGAACTGATGGCATAAGGGGCCCTGTAGAAACTCTTATTACCCCTGAGGCTTGTCTAAGAATTGGCCATGCTACTGGCACTGTTGCAAAAGAATTGGGCTGGAAGACTGTTATGATTGGCAAGGATACAAGAGTATCTGGGTATATGCTTGAATCAGCGCTTCAGGCTGGCTTTATATCAGCAGGAGTCGATGTAAAACTTTTGGGACCAATCCCAACCCCGGGTGTTGCGTATCTTACTAGATCAGTTAGAGATGCTTTTGGGCTTGTCATAAGCGCTTCACACAATGATTTTTTAGATAATGGAATAAAGATATTTATGCCTAATGGCGAAAAGTTATCAAAAGATATTGAGAAGCGAATAGAAAAAATTATAGCTGGAGAGATGAATATCGTCGATAGCTCCTCTATTGGCAAAGCTGAAAGATTTGATGAATCTGGGGCTAGATATATTGAGTTTTGTAAATCAACAGTCCCTGCTTATTTAAATTTTTCGTCATTAAGAATAGTTTTAGATTGCGCTCATGGCGCCTGTTATAAAGTTAGTCCGTCAATATTTAAAGAGCTTGGGGCCGAGGTTATTTTGATTGGAAATAACCCTGACGGTTTTAATATAAATCAGGGCTGTGGCTCAACTCATCCCGAACTTCTTCAGGAGGAGGTGGTAAAGCACAGAGCAGATTACGGTGTGGCCCTTGATGGAGATGGTGATAGGGTGATTTTAGTTGATAGTAATGGGAACATCCTGGATGGAGATGATCTTCTTTATATTATGGCTTTTGCAAACCCGAATAGAGTTGGGGCTTGGGCTGGAGTAGTTGGCACCAAGATGAGTAATTTTGGGTTAGAAGACGGCTTAAATAAATTAGGATATAAATTTGTAAGAGCTGATGTTGGAGATAAGTATGTAAGCCAGAAGCTTTCTGAAAAGGGGTGGCTGCTTGGAGGTGAAACATCTGGACATATAATTAGTAAAGATTTAGTAAGTACTGGTGACGGCACAATCGCTGCTTTAAAAGTTATTTCTTCATTGATGATTTTAGAAAAAACACCTAGTGAAGTTCTTTCAAACTACAATAAAAGACCACAAATTAATATCGCCGTTTCTGTCAAAAATAAAGATGTGATTAACGACTCATCCATACAATCTGCAATTTCTGAAGCTCAATCTGATATTACAGTTGACAGAGTATTAGTAAGGCCATCTGGAACAGAGAGCAAGATAAGAGTAATGGTTGAAGCAAGCGACGAAAATACTGCTAAGAAATATGCCAAAGACCTATCTCAGCTTATTGAATCAAAGCTGTAAAAAATGATCATAGCTAATTTTAAGTCAAATGGTTCTGAGCAAATGATCGTTCGCTGGGTTCAAGATTTCATATCTAATATTGATAATAACCATACAGCTATAGGCATAGCCCCGCCATATACCTACATAGAAAAATTAGGAAGGTTATTATGCGATTCAAATCAAAATAATCTTAAAGTTGGAGCTCAAGATGTGGGTGTTGGTTCAGGAGCCAAGACCGGTTCAGTCTCTTCATCTATGTTGGCTGATCTTAATTGTAACTTTGCTATTGTTGGTCATTCTGAAAGAAGAACGATATTTAACGAAAGCAATGAACTCATCAGAGAAAAGGTAAAAAATTTAATTTCTTCAAAATTAACTCCAGTATTATGTGTTGGTGAATCCTATTCAGATTTTGAAAATAAAAAAACATTAATAACAATAAAAGAACAACTTAACGAATGCCTATCAGATATTCATATATCTCAAGATATTATCATTGCTTATGAACCCTTATGGGCTATTGGTTCTGGAAAAACACCGAACCCATATGATGTAAATGAAATTAACGAATATATAAAAGATGTTGTACAATCTGCAACTTCAAACAACTACCTCCCTTCAGTTTGTTACGGTGGAAGTGTTGATGTTGAAAATGCTGGATCATTTTTTGATTGCAGTAACATAGATGGTGCTCTTGTAGGAGGAGCATCTCTAGATGGTAAGAAATTTGCTTTAATAGCAAATGAATTTAATAGGAATAATTAGGATGATTACTTTAATACAAATTTTATGCGTGATTTTAGCCATTGCTATAATTGTGCTCGTTCTTCTTCAGCAAGGAAAAGGCTCTGACTTGGGGTCGGCTTTTGGTGGAGGTTCTTCTAATTCAATGTTTGGAGCATTAGGTCCATCTAATTTCTTAGGCAAACTTACATCTTTTCTTGCAGCTCTTTGGCTTGTCTTAACTTTATTCTTAGCTTACTTATACAAAACTGATAATACAGATCAAATTTTTGATATTCCCCTTATAGAAGAGGCGCTTGAGGAGAGTAATTCAGATTCAATCCCTGAGGAATAATTAAATAATATTAAGTTATTCTTTATTTTTATTAGATGCTGGTGCCGAGAGCGGGACTTGAACCCGCACGAGTTTTCACTCACTAACCCCTCAAGCTAGCGTGTCTACCAATTCCACCACCTCGGCTGAGCAGGAATTATACCAACATATTTTTTAAATATTAATAAATATATAACTTGACCAATGGTAGTACCTTTATTTACACTTCACGTTCGGTGCGATGCGGGGTGGAGCAGCCTGGTAGCTCGTCGGGCTCATAACCCGAAGGTCGTTGGTTCAAATCCAGCCCCCGCTACCACATACATATATTAATTTTTGTGGGGCATTTGCCCTTTTTTTATATAAGAGAATGAATAAGGACGATATAGAGAACATTGTAAACCCTGTAATTGGCAGGCATGAGTGCTATCTATGGGGTATTGAGATATTAAGAGGCAAAAGAAGACCCACTTTAAGAATATATATCGAATCTCATGAGGGTGCTGGCATTGAAGATTGCGAGAATGTTTCAAGAGATTTAAATTACGAGGTTGAGTTAGAATCAATCCTTGGTGAAGATTTTGTTTTAGAGGTTTCAACACCAGGTATTGAAAGAAGATTCTTTAACTTTGGTCAATTAAATGACTATATTGGAGAAAGCTTTAAAATAAAATTAAGAGAGCCATTGAATGGTATTAAGAATATCAGTGGTTGCTTAACAGAATGTAAAGATCAGTTAATTACAATAGAGACATCTGATCTTGAATATAAACTAGAGTTTGGGGATATGGATTTCTGTAAATTAGAACCAAATTTTGAAAAAATTATGAAGGAAAGTGAACATGCAAAGTAATGAAATATTATTGGTAGTTGATTCAGTATCAAACGAGAAAGGTCTTACAAAAGAAGTTATATTTAATGCTGTTGAGGTGGCATTGGCATCAGCTTCACAAAGGCATTTTCATGAAGATGCAGAGCTTAGCGTTAGCATTGATAGAGATACTGGTGAATATCAAACTCATAGAAGCTGGATAGTTGCTGATCCTGACGATATATATTTCCACAAAGAGACGCATATATCACCTGAAGAAACAAAATTAGAACTTAGTGATATTTTTACTGAGGCTGTTGAAAATATTAAATTTGGGCGAATAGAAACACAAGCTGCGAGACAAGTAATGCTTCAGAAGGTTAGAGAAGCTGAAAGAGAGAAGGTAGTAGCTCAATTTAAGTCTAAAGATAGAACATTGGTTGGAGGTTCTGTCAAAAGAGTAACTCGCGATAACATTATTGTTGATATTGCAAATGAAGCTGAGGCGATCTTACCAAGAGATAAGCTTATGCCGGGAGAGATCTATAAAATAAACGATCGAATTAGAGCTATTCTTAAAATTCAAGAAGTTGAGGGAAGGGGACCGCAATTAATGCTTGATAGAGTATGTCCAGAAATGGTAACAGAACTTTTCAGTATTGAGGTGCCTGAAATTAATGAAGATATTATTGAAATTAGAGGCGTCGCAAGAGAGCCAGGGTCACGCTCTAAAATTGCCGTTAAAACAAATGATGGGAGAATAGATCCAGTTGGAGCATGCGTTGGCATGAGAGGGTCTCGAGTTCAAGCCGTATCATCAGAGCTTGGCAATGAAAGGATTGATATAGTTATATATGATGATAACCCAGCGCAGTTAGTAATAAATGCATTAGTGCCAGCGAAAGTTGATTCTATAGTTATGGATGAAGACTCAAGATCAATGGAAATTGCTGTAAATCAAGATAACTTGGCTCTTGCAATTGGATCAAGAGGTCAAAATATTCGTTTAGCATCCCAATTGGTTGGCTGGGAACTTAATATTATTAGTAGTGAAGAGGCAGAAGCTAAGGTTAAGGTTGATGAAACAGAATTTATGGTGAAACTTATAGACAGCTTAAGTGTTACTGAGGAAGTTGCTGAGAAAATAATTTCTTCTGGCCTTGGAAGCTTTGATGATATTGCATATGTTGATAACTCAGTACTAAAAAATATTGCTGAAGATGAGGCTGAGATCGAAAGAATAAAAAGTGCAGCTGAAGATGCTGCGCTGATGGAAGCCATGGGCGCTATTACAGAGGAAGAAGACAATCTTGATTCCTTTGAAGGTCTTGGCATTAGCGAAGATGATATTCAAAAACTTTCAAACAAAGGAATTAAAAATAAAGATGATTTTGCGGAACTATCTGTTGATGAGTTACAAGATATTATTGAGATAGCTGATGATGTTGGCTCGGCAGCAATTATGAAAGCAAGAGAAGATTGGTTTAAATAAAAATTAAAAGGAAGTTATTTTGGCTTTAACAGTAAAAGATTTTGCAAAAGTATTAAAAATTTCAGATTCTGCACTTATTGAAAGAATGCAGAATGCTGGTTTAAAACATTCAAGCAGTTCAGACGAAATAACAGCTTCTGATAAGCAGGCATTGCTTAGATCGCTCAAAGGTGGAAAAGCGCCTGTTTCAAAATCAGTTACATCCTCTGGAAACATAACCGTAACCTCAAAAAATAAAACCTCTAATGATGGCCAACCTGTGAAGAGCTATTCAGATAATATTGAAGCAAAGAGAGCCGCAGCATCAGAGCAATTAAAAGAACAACAAAGAAAAAGAGAAGAACAGCTTAAAGAGGCTGCGAGATTAAAACAAGAAGAGCAGAAAAAAAGAGAGAAATTTAAGACTGCTTCTAGAGCTCCTGAAAGGCCAGCTAAAAAAGTAAATGTAAAAGATCAATTATCAAGTGCGGTAAATGCCTACAGAAGAAGAGAGGGTGGTTTTAAGTCAGATGGCGATCATCAGTTCGAGGCACCTACTGAAGTAGTAAAGAAAGAAATTCAAATACCTTCAACTATTCTAGTTGGTGATCTTGCTAAGCTTATGGCTGTCAAAGGTGGTGTGGTAGTTAAGAATTTAATGGCACTTGGTGTCCCTGCAACAATTAATGATGTAATAGATCAAGAAACAGCGGTTCTGGTTGTTGAAGAAATTGGTCATATAGGTGTTGCTCTTGACGAAAAAGATCTTGAAGAAGACTTCGCAAGTCTTATTGAGTATAAGGATGAGCCATCACAAAGATCACCTGTTGTGACTGTTATGGGGCATGTTGATCATGGTAAAACTACTTTATTGGACTATATAAGAGAAACAAAAGTAGTTGATGGTGAAGCTGGGGGCATTACTCAGCATATTGGAGCCTATCAAGTTGAAACATCCAAGGGAAGGATCACATTTATTGACACTCCTGGTCATGCTGCTTTTTCATCTATGAGAGCAAGGGGAGCTAATACTACAGATATAGTAATTTTAGTTGTTGCTGCCAACGACGGTATAAAACCTCAAACTGAAGAAGCTATAAACCATGCAAAAGCTGCTAATGTTTCTATTGTTGTTGCCATTAACAAAATGGACTTAGCGGGAGCAGATGCTGAAAAAGTTAAAGGTGAGCTTGCTGCTAAAGATTTAGTTCCTGAAGACTGGGGAGGTAATATACAGATGATTCCAGTTTCAGCCTTAAAAGGTGATGGCGTTGATAAATTATTAGATTCAGTATCATTAGAGGCTGAACTGTTAGAGCTAAAAGCCTCATATGACGGACCAGCTCAAGGTGTTGTTGTTGAGTCTGAATTAGATAAATTCAAAGGCTCAGTTGCTACACTGCTTATTCAAAATGGTACATTGAAAACAGGTGATATTATTGCCGCTGGTAACTCCATAGGAAAAATAAAAAGCATTACAACAAGTGATGGCAAGAAAGAGAAATCTGCAGGTCCTTCAGCTGCAATAGAAGTTCTTGGGTTAAATAGCGTTCCAAATGCTGGTGATGTATTCCAAGTTGTAAAGAATGACAAACAAGCAAGAGAAATTGTTGAACATAGAGTCGATAGAGAAAAAGAAAGAAAGCTTCTTAAGCAAAAAGATGATTCAGCAGGTAACCTTTTTGAATCATTTGGGCAAGATGCTAAAAAAGTATTGAATATAATTGTAAAAACTGATGTTGGTGGAACATGTGAAGCAATATTGGCTGCATTACATGAACTGGGTAATGATTTAGCTAAAGTTAAAATTGTCTCAAGTGGCGTTGGAGGAATATCTGAATCAGATGCAAATCTTGCCCTTGCTACAGATGCAATTATCCTAGGTTTTAATGTAAGAGCTGATAATGCTGCAAAAAAAATTGCTGAAGAAGAATCTATTCCACTTAACTATCACAGCATCATATACGAGCTTCTTGACGATGTTAAAGCGCGTATGAGCGGATTGCTTGATCCTATTATTAGAGAAGAAATTATAGGTACAGCAGAAGTACTAGAAGTATTCAATTCACCTAAATTTGGTCAGGTTGCAGGTTGCATGGTTGTTGAAGGCGCAGTGAATAGAAATAAACCTGTTAGAGTTTTAAGAGATGACATAGTTATTTTTGAAGGCGAGCTCAATTCTTTAAGAAGATTCAAAGATGATGTTTCAGAAGTAAAAAATGGAAGTGAATGTGGAATGGGTATTAAAAACTATAAAGACATCAGACCAAAAGATAAAATCGAAGTCTTTGATAGAAAAGAGGAAGCTCAAACTATTTCTTAATTTTCATGGCATCACTTAGATCAGATAAAATTGCAGATGAACTAAAAAAAGAAATATCCTTAATAATTAATCGCAAAACCAAAGACCCAAGACTTCAAAATATTAATGTAACTGCTGTAAAGGTCTCTGATGATATTGGCATTGCAACTGTTTATTATTCTGTAATAGGACAATCAATAAATAAGTCGGAAAGTAGCCTAGAAAATAAAGTTCTTAAAAAATTTTCAGGAATGGTTCGATCTCAATTATCTAGAACAATGAAGATAAGAAGAGTGCCTATAATTAATTTTCGATTCGATGAAAGTATTGAATATTCTGAGAATATTGAAAAGTTACTTCAAGACTTATAGATGCATGGTTTTGTAAACTTTATAAAGCCAAAGGGTGTTAGTTCTAACTCTGCTCTTCAAGCTGCAAAAAAAAAACTAAATATTAAAAAAGCAGGTCATTTGGGTACCCTTGATCCCATGGCAGAAGGTGTTTTAGTTTTAGGTATAAACAGGGGAACAAAATTTTCATCTTTTTTTCTTGATGGAGATAAGACTTATAGAGCGGGAATAACACTTGGGTCATCTACTGATACCGATGATGCTATGGGAGAGATTATCCAAACATCAGATATCAAAAAAAATAAGGATGAGGTTGAGGCTGAGCTTATTAAATTTATAGGCAAGTCAATGCAGAATCCACCTTATTACTCTGCTTTAAAACATAAAGGTAAGCCTTTATATAAATATGCTAGAGAAGGAGTGCTTATCTCAAAGCCTCCTAGGGATATAAATATTTACTCAATCAAAAATATCAATATTCATAATAATTTATGTGTTTGTGATATTCATTGCTCTAAAGGTACTTATATTAGATCTATTGCTCGAGATCTTGGAGAGAGGCTGGGAACAGGAGCTCACTTATCATCTTTAATAAGACTTAGCCAAGGGGTTTTTAATTTAGATGATGCTTTTAGTCTAGATGAGTTGAATCATGAGTCAATAATTAGTATTGAAAGTGCTTTTCTTAATTTTGATAAATTATCACTAACACAAGATGAAACTAGATTGTTTTTAAATGGGGTGAGGTTTAGTTTTGAGGGCCAAGAAAATACTTTATTTAGAATCTACGATAATGATAAAAAATTTCTCGGTCTTGGTGAAGTTTGGGATTCTAAGCTCCAACTTAAACGACTTGTTTAATAGGTTAATTAGGTTTAAAGTACGCTCGCATGCTTTAGTTGCGTGAGGCTGCAAACTTTAATTACACGCATCGAGGAATTATATAATGGCATTAATAGCTAAAGAAAAAGAACTGATAGTCGAAAAATTTAAGAAAAGCGATAATGACACTGGATCACCAGAGGTTCAAATTGCATTACTATCAGAAAATATCAACAAACTTCAAAGTCACTTTAAAGAACACAAGAAAGACCATCACTCAAGAACAGGGTTAATCAGAATGGTAAATCTTAGAAGAAAATTATTGGCTTATTTAAAAAGAAAGAACCCAGAAAGTTACTCTAATATTATTAAAGAGTTAAAACTAAGAGGTTAATTAAAAAGGAAAATCGTGGAAAATAATAAATTAGAATCTACAAAAGTAGAATTTCAGTACGGAAATAAATTAGTAAAGTTAGAAACAAATAAAGTTGCTAGGCAAGCTACAGCAGCAGTGGTTGTAACCATTGATGATTTGGTTGTATTAACAACTGTTGTAGCAAAAAAAGAAGCAGATCCAAAAAAGGATTTCTTCCCATTAGCAGTGTTTTATCAAGAAAAATTTTATGCAACAGGGACTATACCTGGAGGTTTCTTTAAAAGAGAAGCAAGACCAACAGAAAGAGAAACATTAACTTCAAGGCTTATTGATAGGCCTATAAGACCTTTATTCCCAGAAGGCTTTAAAAATGAAGTGCAAATTTTTTGTACCGTATTGTCTTCAGGAAAAGATCAAAACCCAGATATAGCAGCTATGATAGGTGCATCTGCAGCATTATGTGTTGCTGGGGTACCTTTTGATGGTCCTATGGGAGCAGCAAGAGTTGGCTTTGTTGATGGTAATTATGTTCTTAATCCTTCTTATGAAGAGTTAGAAGATTCATACCTAGACATGGTAGTGGCTGGAACAGAAGAAGCTGTTTTAATGGTTGAGTCTGAAGCTAAAGAGCTTAATGAAGATCTAATGCTTGGTGCCGTTTTATTTGCTCATCAAGAAATGCAAGCTGTTGTAAAGGCCTGTTCTGAACTTAAAGAAAAAGCTGGTAAAGAGGATTGGGTTGTTACTGTTGATGAAGAATCTCCTGTATACGCCGCAGAGCTATCTGAGAAGTTTACTGATCAAATTACAAAAGCTTTCACAATTAAAGATAAGTCAGAAAGAACAGCAGCTATTGGGGTCATAAAAGATGCAATTGTTGATTCTTATCCAGATGCTGATGAAATCCAACTTGGAAAAGTTCTTGGAGCATTTAAAAATCTTGAAAAAGATATAGTAAGAAAAAATATTTTAAGTAAGCAGCCTAGAATTGATGGAAGAGATACAGATACTGTTAGACCTATATTTGTTGAGACAGATGTTCTTCCTAGTACTCACGGATCTTCATTGTTCACAAGAGGTGAGACTCAGGCAATTGTTGTTGCAACTTTAGGCTCATCAAGAGATGCTCAAAGAATTGAGTCTATTGAAGGCCAAAGTACTGACAATTTCATGCTTCATTACAACTTTCCAGCATATAGTGTTGGAGAAATCGGTATGCCAATGGGTCCAAAAAGAAGAGAAATTGGACACGGCAATTTAGCAAAAAGAGCTATCAAGGCAGTATTGCCTGATCTAGAAGATTTTGGTTATACAATGAGAGTTGTCTCTGAGATAACAGAATCAAATGGATCAAGCTCAATGGCATCAGTATGTGGTACATCTTTATCACTAATGGATGCAGGTGTTCCAATTTCAAGTCCAGTTGCCGGAATAGCAATGGGGTTAATCAAAGAAGGTGATGATTTTGCTGTCCTAACTGATATCTTGGGTGATGAAGATCATTTAGGTGATATGGACTTTAAAGTAGCTGGAACTGAGAATGGTATTACAGCATTACAAATGGATATTAAAATCCAGGGTATAAATGAAGCCATTATGGAAACAGCTCTAACTAAGGCTAAGGTTGCTATCACTCATATTCTTGGAATTATGAATGAGGCTATTTCGACTCCTAAAGAGCTCTCTGAGAACGCTCCTGCTATGAAAACATTCATGGTTGAAAAAGATAAGATTAAAGAAATTATTGGAAAGGGCGGAGCTGTTATTAAAGGCATGCAAGAAAAAACAGGTGCAACTGTTGATGTTAGTGATGATGGAACTGTTTCTGTTTTTGGTCAAAATCAAACATCAATGCAAGAATGTCTAGAAATCATCGAGGGTATTTTAGAAGAGCCTGAGCTTAATAAAGTTTATAACGGTAAAGTTGTAAAAATTGTTGATTTTGGAGCTTTCGTAAATATTCTTCCAGGAAAAGATGGTCTATTGCACATCTCTGAAATTTCACATGAAAGAACTGAAAGCGTATCTGCAGTTTATTCAGAAGGCGATGAGATAGAAGTTAAACTTATTGGCTTTGATAGAGGTAAGATGAAACTATCAGTTAAAGCACTTCAGGAGAAGAAAGTTGAAGAAGCTTCTGACGAAGTAGAAGAAGCATCAGATTCTGAAGAATAATACTCATATAAGATAAATTCTCAAAAGTCAAACTTTGAGAATTTATCATTTCATGTAATTTGCTCTATTCATACTAATATGGTCTTATATTCATGCAAAACATATAAAACCTATAGGGGGGAAATATTATG
>UPTN01000012.1_pt1 | contig 107457 bp, 95 predicted proteins | sample 2160111 | NCBI WGS metagenome assembly UPTN01 (sample SAMN06265058, study PRJEB28932) | marine metagenome | isolation source: Columbia River Estuary | place: USA:Columbia River Estuary, USA | collected 2014-05-05
GCGCCTAGGGCTGATAAATTTTCTATTCCAAGTTCTTCTTTTATTCTAACAAATGAATCTATCATTCCGTTAACAGGAGCTAATAACATATCCGTGAAATTTTTACCAATTGCTCCTAAATCTGGTAATTTGCTAAATATCCAAGCAACTGCCCATATAGTACCTGCTAATAATATCATACCAAGGGCACCTAATCCTAGTGCTGCTGCACCTACACCTGACGTAGCAATTAAGCCGACAACACCAAGTGGAACTGCAAATGCAGAAATAGCAAACACAGCGCCTATAGTCCATTCAATAGGTATTGGTACAAAACTTCCTGGTAAAACTGAGAATATCCATGCAGTTGCAAGTACTGCGATACCGATCGCTACTATGCCGACTAGTCCCATTGCCAAATCTTTAAGGCCAACTCCAAACGTTTTCATCAGTTTAACTACTATCATAAACCCAAGGCCAAAGATAGCTACTGCTAATCCTGTTTTTAATGACCATTCAACCGGTACTGTTTTAAATTCATCTGGTAGATATTGGAATATGAATGCGACTGCTAATATACCTAAAGCTATGAATCCCATGGCTAATGCTGCAAGTCCAATTTCCTTTATACTCATTCCTCGAGTTGCTTTAGAAATAAAATAAAATGCTATACCAAATACTGCCATAGCCAAACCTACCTTTAAAGTCCATTTTGCTGGGGGTGCATTATATGCCTTTACTTTTGCTAAAAAAGTAAACATTAAAGCTACAGCAACAATAGTACCCGCAAGTAGAGGGACGGCTAAAGATGCATAGAGTATCTCCTTTAATGTTTTTCCTTTAATACTTCTTAATACCATCACTAATGGAATAGAAAATATGAAAAGAGCAAAACCTGCCTTTAGAGTCCATGATGCAGGTGGAGCCACATAATTACCGCTTAATCCTTCCATTGCGTAAGAAACTCCAGCAATTGCTAAAGCTATTAATGGTATTGCAAGTGCAGCAAATATCATTTGTTTAAGATTTAATCCTTTGACCGATCTTAGTATTATAGCAAGTGGAATTGAAAAAACAAAAAGCATTAACCCTGTCATAAAAATCCAATCTAATGGAGGTCCTGCGATAAAGGTTTCTGGCATCATGGCCATGGCTCCTGCGACACCTGCTATTGCAAGTGTAATTGCTACCATAACTAACATCGACATTGCTATTGTTTTTGCTCCATTTTTATCCATTCCTATTCCGCCCTTCTTTAATGCCATTACGACACCTAAAAATGCCATTGCCATGGGTTGTAGTGCAAATCCTATTACAGCGGCTGATATTAATTTCTTTAATTCAACGGGTTTTACTACTGATAAAATATAACTTGAAACAGTTATTAATACAGCTGCACCTAATACAACCATAAATGCCATTTTCATCGCTCCATTTTTAGACATTTCATCTCCACCTGGACCTAGTGCGCTTTTACCAGCTGCTCCTCCAAATTTAGATATCGCAAATTTACCTGCCATGAAACCCAACCCTCTGACGGGTGAAAGTAACATTAACATTTCTACCATTGCTTTAACCAATGGAATTAATGCAAGTGATATAAGAATGGCTGTTGCTAACTGAGCAACCGAAACTGGAGCAATTCCTTGCATAATAAAAGAAGCGAGTGTAACAGCGCCAGCGGCTAACACTACCATAATTCCTAGCTTAGCAGCACCTCCAAGGCCAAAGCCTCCTTTTTCTCCTCCTGCTTTACCAGCTGCCTTGCCTCCCTTAATATCATTATGTAAATCTGTAATTGCAGTCTTAATATCTAATAATACATCAGTTTGTCTTTCTAAGATACTTTTAACATTATCGCTACCCTTGATTAGAACATCTACGCCTAACGCGACAGCAGACATTTTATTGTCTGTATTTTCACTTGCCTTAGCTATCCTCTGTAAAGGAGATAACAGTATGTTGTCCTTTGCGTTATTGGCCATTGATTAAACTAAATTTATCTGATCTCTTTTAGGGCGCCTTGTACACCTTGATCTTTTGATGATTTCATAGAACCTAGAACTTCCTTTAAGGCATCTGGATTTTCATGAAAATAACTTATTATTGCAGAAACGGCATGGCGACCAAGTGAACTCATAAATTTCTTAAATTTATTCTCTAAAATTAATGAGGTACTAAGTTCTTGTTTTTCGGAAATAATGTCTTCATATGTTTTTACACGTTTCATACTAATCTTATAATTTTATTTAGTTTATAGTCTATATATTAAAGGAATAACGGGACAGTTCCCATTATTCCTTTAAAGTTTATTATAATTTAGGAACTGATATTTTTGGAATATTCATTTTTGGAATTTTCATATTCTGTTGCATCTGTTCACTTTGTTCTTGTTGTCCCTTATTAGCTTCATTTTCTTTCTGTAAATGATCAGTTAGATCTTTTACGAGATAGTAAAATTCATAATAATCCATGTTTTCCAATTCGGAAGGTTGTACATGTAAGACTCTATAGATATGAAACTTCGTTTTAAAGAAGTTCTCCAGAGAGATCTTGAACAATGAATAAAGATTTGATTCCGTCACGAAACCCAATCGGAACGAGGACCTCGTCATCCTCGTGCGGTACCAACATCTCAGGCTGGATTCCGACTTTTAATTTTTCTGCTAATTTGTATACTAAACTATATTTCTTATTTGACCAACCATTAACTTCCATTTCAAAATTAAAGATAGTCTTATCAGTATATTGTCTCCAATCATTTACGATATAAGGAATTATTTGTAGAATAGATTGATCTGCTATTTCTCCTTTTTCCTGCTTATCTTTAATATGTTTAGTCATTTTTTGCATAACCCCGATACTAGGTGGAGTCATTTCAATTATACCAAAGGATTTTGTTTCAATTTTAAAACTCTTAGATTCTTGATCATAATACTTATCTAATTCTACTGGTATTTTAAAATATTGAAAATATTTCTTACTTACTTCAGCAGTGTGTCTTCCTCCTTTTTTATCTTGATAAGGAACTGTCAATTGACTTTCAGGTTCTGGGAAAGTAAGATCTCTAATAGCTAAAACTAAATAGAATCTATCTTCCTCTAAAATATCTCTATACGACATTCTTTTAGATCCGGATGTAATTCTTACACATGATTCAATTATGTTATTTAATTTTTCATCAATATCTAGTACATTATTCTCGTCTACTGTAGAAAAGTGTCTAATTTCTGAAACCTTTGCAGCTCTAATAGAAATTTCTGATTTTTCATTATAGAACATTCCACCTGAAGGAAGTTCAGCATGAGAAACACTATGATATCCTAAATGGAAATCTGCTTCCTTAGCTTCCTGTGGTTTAAACTTATTCATGTCCACCTTTCCTAGATCAACTGGTTCTTCAGCTTCTACAGGTGCATTGTTTTCGTTATCCTCTATCATAGCTTTATATTGCTTGTCAAGGTCAACTGGGTTGTTTTTGTCTTCGCTCATGTTTTATTATTTAGATTTGAGTTGTTTAATTCTGTTTCGATCCCAACTCTTTTGAAGATCGCTTTTTTTATCTATTTCTTGTCTTATTAAGTCTCTGATAAACGCCGAAACTGAAACCGGTCTCTCTCCATTTTCAATCGCCTCGTTTAGTATAATTCTGTTTATGATAAACACTTCTTCTTCAGAGAGTAATACCTGTAATTTCTTCGTTAGTTTACTGGACATATTATTATATCATTATATTATATTTTAGTTTCATAAAAATAGGACGAGCCAATTAAGGTCGTCCTACTTTTAATAAATTAAGCTAATACTTCTTTAAAAGTATCACATTTCCATGTTACTTCTAAAGCAGCAGCTTCTGGAGATTCATAACTTAAGTCGTTAGTGAATGGAAGTCCAGAATTAATCCAGCAATCTTCTAATGTTATAGTTCTGTAAATATCTCCAGCTCTATTGAATTGTACGATTACGATTGTTCCAGTATAGTCTTTCTTTAAGCCCATTACCCCAGTTTGTGGATCGTAAGCTAAGTTATACCATTGTCTCATTGTTTTATATAAATAAGCTTGGTTTGCCTCGTTTAAATTTAACGAAAAGTTAATACCCACTGTAAGTGTAGTATCATCTGGCATTCCAGCGTATGAACGTGAAGAGAATTTGTATTTCTGTGCTACCTCTCCAGGTGCTTTATATAATTCCAACCCGCTAACAGTGTTAACATGTTGAAGTAATAGCGGTGCATCAGCAACTCCAGCAGGAGGTAAAATAGTTACCTCAAATAAGTTTCCTTGTACTGGTTCGAATTGTCTACCCGCCTTACTAGTTTGATCTTGTGAATAGTGTGGTAAAGCCATAAGTCTTTATTGTTTTATTTTTTATTATATATCTTCTTAACTAAAGTTTCCTGTTGAAATTTCACCAGTATTTAAAATCGTTGTTCTATGTACAACTATTTCTAAACCTTTAACTGGCTCAACAAATGTATCTATGATACCGATGTTGTTATCAATTACCTCACCTGTGTTATTTGATTGATCCATTACGTTTTTGAAATCATATACTCCACCGTCTTGTCTAACTGATTCCATTAATGAATCTGCTAAAGTTTTGATTTCTAATCTAGTTTGTGCATTATTAAATTCGAATACGTAATCCTTAAGGATATCTGCCATTGCATCTTGAATGTAAATTAACACTTCTCTAACGTGAGCTGAAGATAGTGATGATTTAATAGATTGCTGTGCAGTTTTATTTCCTAAGATAGTTAAACCAACTCCTCTTTGGAATACAATTGGGTTATAACCAAATGGCTCTAAAATGTCTCTATCTGATTTGTCAAAAGAATATTCAGCTCCTGCAACGTTAGTTCCAGCAACAACACCTCTTCTAGGACCAGCGACAATTGACCATGGTAAAGCGTCTGTGTATTTATCAATATAGTTATTAGATACATAAGCAGCTGGTGGAACGATTAAATCTTTTCCATTTTCTCTTACAATAAGACCAGGACCATAGTAGAATGCAAAGTTTGCACCATCTGCGATACTCGGTAATGTATATAGTGATGTTGGATTTTGATCTAAGTTACCTCCATCTTTAATGTATGAAGTTTTAAATGAGCCAAATTGATCTTTAAATGAAGGATCCGTAGATTCTTTAAAGTCTTTTACCATTGGTGCATTTAATATAGCTGCTGCGTTTTGTCTTTCTTTTGCTAATTGAGATAATTGAATTTTATTTTGTAATCCATTTAAATCGTAAGATCCAAATGTATCAACAATATATCTAAAGTCAATTGCATCTTTATCTACTAAACCAGTTGCCAATCCTGTTCCTAATGAAATAGCCTGTAAACATGAAGTAATAGTTTCTGCTTCAATATCTGCGCCATTTAATACGAATGGAGTATATGAAACTGCTGCATCTTCTAAAGATTCAACAAATGCAGTAGGGGCAACTAAAGGAGCCGCTTCTGATAATTTAATAGTCCATACTATTTGTCCGCTTTCGTTTTTAGAAACAGCAACCTGCTCAACTAGAGCTAATCTTTCACCTGTTCTGATATAATTTCCTTTTTTAACTTCAGGATTAAATGTAGATAGTGCACCAGTGTAGGTAAATATTGCATTAGTTCCATCAGCAGAGTATGTTAAATCTGACCCAGGGAATAATATTGTTCTATTTGCAATGTCGTAAGATAATACTACTTGATCTTGAGCGGCTTCGTCAAATGTGTGACCAACTAAATCAATTGGAGTATCTCCAGATTCGTCAGTTACTAAATCTTCAGCAATTGCACAGAATAAACCTGTTCTTCTTGCTTCAGCGTTAATCATTGTTTCGATATATACGTTTCTTCCTTCTAAGTCTTTAAAACCTGGAAGCATTGAACCTGTATAAGAACCTATCATTTCAACTTGTCTTAAATTTGCAAATTGTTCTATTAGCTCTTTTCTTAAACCTTTATTGTCAAAGTAATATCCATAAACTGGATCAGTGTCCATTGCCGCAGCATCAAATTTACCTTTGAATACAAATACGTCAATCATATAATCTGACATTAAATCTTTATTATCTAAATATGCTGGAACATTTCCTTCTCCATACCATTCTCTTGCAGTAACATTAAAGCCATCAGTATCTTGTGCTTTTCTTGTGAAAACTGTGATTGGGGTTTGTTTAATATTTACAAAGTTTAAAACTTGATTAGAATCCTGTCCCAGTGTTTGTAATACTTTTTCGTCAGAAGGAATCATGAATTTATCTGTGTCAAAGAAATTAGCATAAGCATAGTCTCCAGTTTGGTGACCTAATTCAGGATATGTTGCAATAGTAAAGTCTGCCGCTACATCAGCTTCTGAGTATGTATCTGGTAATACTTCAGCGATAGTCGATGCCATATCATAAATATTAAAGCTTGTTGAAGCACCGTCGTGAGCTGTATTGATAGCATCTAAAGCTGTAATTACAGTATCTGTACCATCAAACGCAGCTGTTGCTTCGATATGAGGTTCACTACCTGCATCTGAAAGTAAATAGAAAGTACCTACTAGGCTAGATGTTAAATCTACACCTGCTAATGTTAAAGTTAAACCGTCTACTGAAAGTGTAGCCGCTGCCGCGTCTGTAATAGCGGTTGCAACTGGAGCCTGTGCAGGTGATCCAGTACCAGGAATAGCATCTCCTGCCACCCATGTATTTCCAGCTGGTCTTTCCATTAAGGCATCAGTTTTATATGATCCATTTGTTGAAATTTGTGCAGCTGAAGCTAAATCATTTTCTCCAAAATGAGCAAGGTTAAGAGCTAGGATAGGTCCTCTTGAAAGAGCAGCCTTAGCTGATCTGTGGAAGAACATTCCTTTTTTCTCTAACGACTTGTCGATGTTTCCATATACTTGAATGAATGCTTCAACGTTTTCGATTAATACTGGTGTATTATAAGGTCCCTTTCTTGAGTGACCAACAACCAGCCTAAGAGTAGAAACGTCAATATTAGCAGTTTGGGATTTATCAAATTCCAATCTGTAAACGCCTGAACTCTTGAATTGTAATAATTGAGGACTTAGTGCCATAGTTATTTAATTTTATTTTTTTATTTGTTAATCTATATATCTGTGTAAATCTGGAGTTTAGTCTATATAAGATCATAAATATCATACTGCATATCTCCGGCTGAATCATTTTGTTGATATAGAGTAGTTTCCATTAATTTATACTTTTCAGGATCTATGAAATCTAGCAATTCTTCGATGTAATCTGCATAATCTGTAGTGTTAAAAAATTCAGTGGCAGTGATTCCTGTCATAATGATATCATCATTACCCATTTGAGCACCATAGCTTCCATTTTTAAGACTACCGAAAAGACTTGCTTCATTTACAGTTTCTGTGTCATTTATTTTTATTCTATTATTTTCAATTAATTTTTTAAAATTTTGGCAAAACACTGATTTGTTATCTGCTTTTAATTTTATACCTGGTTTTAAGGCTCTTGAATCATGTCTATGTTTAAACCTTAATACCATCTCGTCTTCAAATTCATTTCTTGAAGGATAAACTGTTTGTAAATATTTTAATAAGATAGAACCGTATGTATTGAATTCTATAATCATCTTAACATTTTCAGGATTAAATATCTCAACAGCTAATGTATATAGAACCTTTGCAAAATCTTCAATAACATGTTCATTAGATCTAAAGACTGCTACTTGATTCAATCTAAAAAAGTCATACATTGCACCGGGTGTCACTGCATCAATAATGTCCTTATCTTCCATTGGTTCTACTTCGAAAACATTAATTACAGAGTAATCACCTCCGTTGCCTTCTGCGATGTCTACTGAAAACAAATAAAATCTATTAGATTCTTTTGCTCCTTCAGGATCGAAGTCTTTATGAAATCCTAGAACTCCCTTTGTATCTATTTGTATATTTTCGAAATCTTCTAAATCATGCCATATAAATTCATGTGAATTCTTTCTCATGGTTTTCATAACCATTGGGCTTAATAATAGATTAGAAGAACTTACGAATTCATTTCCATATTGTCTATTAAAGGCTTCTTCAGAACCTAAGTTTCCAAGTTCTCTTTCATACCATGCATCATCTCTATCTGGATGCTGCCACCAATCAACTCTCGTTGGTGTATATTCATTTTCTCCTTTTTCGGCACCTGCATAAATTTCATAGAATTTATTAAATCCATTCGGTGTTGAAGTAATATTAATTCTAGATACCTTAGAAGCTGATAATGTAGGATATACATTTTCATAGAATGAATCAACTATAGTTGGATGAATGTGTGCAAACTCATCAAGATATAAGTTATGAATAGTAAAACCAATACCTGATTTTGCAGTAGTTGATTGACCTACTAATCTACATCCATTATCTGAACGTACATTCATAACGTCATACTTAATAATACCTGGTTTCATAAAGAAAGGAAGGTTTTCAATAACTACCTTTGCTTTATCTATAATTTCTTTTGTTGAATCTGATTTATTGGCTAAAAGAAGAGTAGTTTTATCATAGTTAAATGTAACATACCATGCATTAAAAATAGAGGCTGTTACGGTTTTACCCATTTGTCTGGCCGCTAATACAATATTAAATCTTTCGTTTTGAAAGTTATGTAATAATTCTTTTTGATATTCTCTAAGTTTTACCTGTTGAATACCTTCATCTGTCATTACTACTGCATACTTTTCTGCAAAATAAACAATATCATTTGCACATTTAGCCAGCTCTGCAATTTCCTCTTCAGTATATTCAAATACAATATTACCCTTACGTAAAAACTGCTTACCCTCATAAAAAGGCATAGAAACTTGTGGGCGATATCCTTTATCTAGTGCTACTAAAAGATCATCAACATTCTTAGTCGACCATACCAGCTTTTGACCAGGATCGCTTTTGTCTCCTTTCGGAATCCACATATTATCTCCTACGTAATCGCTCATTGTTATTCTTCGTTAGGTTCTACATCTTCGATATCTTGAGTTTCTGAATCGATTCCAGAACGAATCATTCTCATAAGATCTTTAGTTCCTCTTTGAACCGCAGAATCACCAGTGGAACCTCCTGATTCTTCTATTTCCCTAACATCATCTCTTTTCTTGTAAATTTCTATATCTCTAGAAATTCGTTTAGCACTTTCTTCAGTTGCCATTAAATACATTGTTTGGGATTTAATAATATCTAGCATTGATTTCTGTAAAGTTGCAAGAACTTCAAACATTCTTGGAGCTAATTCACCATCTTCGATAGTTTCTAATAATGTTGTAAGAGCTCTTTCACCTGCTTGTAATTGATAAACTAAAGAAGACATTGTCATCTCATCCATCTTTTTCTTAGCAGCGATATATTCATCCTTTTCAATTATATCTTCTGCAAGATAAAATTTCATAAGGGCTGTTATAGTCTTCTTAGCTGTTTTAGTAGATCTTGTTTTAAGTTCTCCAAATGATGGAAGAACTTCCTTTGGTTGAAGTGGAAGAAACGCCGGATCAGTATCCGTGGCCTCTGTTATATCTACACTTTCACCAATAAGTTCATCAAGCTCTTTTCTAATATCTTCTGCTTGGTCTTTTATTGACTTCTTTTCTTCTGACATAAGTTATTGTTTTATAGGATTATATATCCTAATTACTTAGAATGAAAGAATTTCTGAAATCCAATACTCGGTATTGCATTATCGATCATCTTTGCTCGTTGGTTGTCTCTGACAATGTATTGATTTAATACATTCGATCTTTGCTCTTCTTCTATAGCCTGTTCAAATATTCTAAGATTTGTCATATACATTCCATTTCCTCTTAATTGGAAATTAGAATTTGAATTCCAAACCATACCTGCTGATTTAACTTCATTAAATAATTCTATTAATTGTGTAGGGCTATTTTGAGGAAGACCTACTTCATTTAAATTATAAATACTTAAACTCATTGAAGAGAATTCATTACTTATATTTAATACAAAGGCATACCATTCTTTTTGTAAATTTATTCCATGATTAAACGTTACTGTATTGCCATTAGACATTACCTTGAATTCTGAATCATTTATATATGATTTAAATCCTGTTAATGCAGTCGAATCTCCAATTATAAAATGATCTCCAGATCCCGTATTGAATCTAGGATTAAACCATCCCGAAATTGCCATATTTTCATCAGTGCCTAATTGAGAAGGTGCTTCATATTCGATACATAATTCTTCGTTCTCTAAAGTAGATAGGTCATAGTAATTTTTACTGACAATTGTCCATCTATTTTTTAATTCAAAATCTTTTATTTCTAAAGAAGTGTTATAAAATTTTCTAATTCCATCATTATAAGTCGATAGAGTTGTTTTAAATTGCTGAGGATTTGTATCTTTCTTCTGCTCTTCCCTTTGTCTTTCTCCGAAAACTTCTTCGATTCCAGTGGTTAATGCGTCGGTGGCAGCGTCAAACGTATTTTTATTAACTGAAGTTCTTTCCTGATATTTCTTCAACATTACTCTCCAGTATGAATTGGTTTTATTAAACTCATCGGCTAAAGCTATAGTATGAACCTCGTACATTCTATTAATAATAGGAATATACATGTAATCCTTAGATCTAGGGTATCTGCTTTTTATTAAATTTCCAGCTGAATCTCTTTCTCCAAATGCATTGTCAAATTCTTCTTGAGTAATATGAATTTCAAAGTCTGCGAAATCCATTCCGAATATATCGAAAGTTATACTTTCTTCAGGAAATTCATTTCCTGGGACTAATATCTTTATGTTTTTATTATCTACTACATCATGTAAACTATATTCCATAAGAGTAACGTCTTCTGTTCTCATATCTGGTTCAGTTCTAAAATAGTTTACTTCATGACCAAAGATATTGCTTACTAATCCTGTAATTTGTTTTACGAATTTAGTAGATTTACTTAAATTATATGGATTAAATAAATTATCATTACATTCTTCTACGATAATGTTTGCACATCCGTCCATTGAAAAGGGATCTAAACACTCAACGCAAAAGTTAGGACATGCTTCAACAATACCGTCTTCGGTTTGTGTAGTGTATGTGATTGAAATAAGAGATAAAGAGTTACTTCCGGATAATGAAGATACTTCTGCTTTTAGGTCAATGTAAAGTGGAAGTGTATTATTAAAATCTAAACTGAATAAATCTCCGATGTTTGAAGTTTTATTTAATTCTGAAAATTCTGAAAAAGATCCACCAGTCTGTGACCATCTAAATTCATAATCAAATTTATTTGATTCATTAGGAACTAAGAAAAATTCTATTCCAGATGGTTGTGTTGAAAACTGAGGTGGTGTTGTTAATTCCAAAGTATATGCATCTGTTATGCTGCTAACTTGAAATATTTTATTTCCTAATACAATTTCATCGCCATTGGTTAGAAATGTAAAATCTGTTCCCATTCCTATTACCGTTGGAGATCCTGCATTCAATATAACTACACCCTTTGTTTGTGGTGTTGTTAAACCTGCTATAATTTCCCAATCCGTAATCTTTATTACGTTCTGAAAAGGATCTTGTAGGGATGCTATAAGTTGATCTCCGTTTGCGTTTGCAGTATATCCTGTTACCATTTAATATCTAGTTCTTTTGTCTATATATTCGTTAAAGAAAGCTAGTAATCAGTGATTAACATTATTTTGGGATTATCATCTTGGATCTTAGCTTCTATGCAGTCCATTAGATCTAATGCAGTATCAAATTCTTTTTCATCTGAACCTTCTCTCGATCTTACAAAAGAATCTAAAGCATTGAATATATGAGAAGCATGGTGCCTTGCATAAGGAACATTCTTTTTCATAAGACCTAGTGAAATTAAAGTAGAGTTTATTTCTTGTAAATCTTTTTCTTGTTGAAATATATCATATAGCCTTAATGTTCCTGCCAATACTTTAAAATTAAATCGAAGAGTCTTAATTCCATCTATGTCGGATAATCTACTATAAGATTTATTTTTATTGATAGTCAGCTTAATATATTCTAAGTTTGTAAAATCTGTTAAGATCTTGTGTAGAAAATAAATAGTAGTTGCTTCTTTATGAAATTGTTCAAAACCAGTTGCGTTGATTCTATTAATATCGGATTGAAAGTTTTCCTTTAAAAACAAAGATAATTGCTCTTTACTTACAAGAAGAGATCCATCATTAACGACCCTATAGTCCAATTGATTCTTTACTAATGTAAGAATCTTATTGTCGATATAATTATATTTGAATAGAGTGGCGTCAACGACAGTGGCCACATCATTAAAGTCGTAGTAGCTAATCATTTAATATACCTGCATTGTGTTTTCTAATTCCAATAGATTCTTATTTAATTCAACCGGGTTAAATTTCTTAAGATCATTGAACTCTCTCATTCCAATTTCATTTCTTTGTAAAAAGAATTTAATTGTTTCTTCTTTAGGTATATATTCTTTTTTTGATTTTTTAGGTTTTGGAGCTGCTTTCTTGGTTTTAGTATAGATCCATCCTGGAACTGACCTAAATCTTGAAGATACCATGTGCCAACTATCGATAACTGCGTTGCCATTAATTCCATTTACATTAAATAACTGTGCATTTGATGGATATTTAATAGCAAAAAACCTGTTAATCATGAAGTGGTGTCTCTTCTTATTAAAGTTCTTTACGTTCTTGTATTGATTAGGTTTTGTAAACATAATCTTTACAAAATCAAATAATTTTGTTTCGTCTAGCATATAAATTATACTGTAAACTTGCTATAAGTTTATTAAAAAAGTTCGTTCAATTTCTTAGTAGAAGGTCTTTCCTTGCTACTATCTTCTTTTAATCCTGCGAAGGCATCATACCTTTTAGGAGCACCTTGTGATTTCTTTGCCATCCAATCTGTTCCTTCTAAGATCTTTTCCATCTGGGTGATATTAGAGAACTCTGGTAAAACATTTCTATCTACTTCAATATTATTATAAATACCTTTTTGAATTGCAAGGGGAATAGTATTATAGTGAAGAAGAACTAGATCTAGGTTTTGATTAAATCTAATTCTGATTTCCTTAGGATCAGATTTACCAACAACTCTATAGATAATATCTACTAGCTTATTTACTTGACCTCTATTGAAAAAGTGCTCTATTGTAAATTCGCTTTCTTCTTTCTTATATTGTTCTAAGATCTTTACACAGTGTTTTTCTGTAAGTGAATAGTTTCTGATCTTGCCATTAGATGCAGCTTTAGTCCATGTAATAACTGAAGGAATATTATCTGATTTGTCACCTTGTAGGATTTTACCGAATACAAAGTCGTCACAGTTAATTTCTTGAACTTCTACTCTGTTCTTATCCATCCATGCTTGGAAGTCTTCCTTTAACTTGTCGTATGTTGCTTCTTCTGAGGCAATGTTGAATAACAATTCGTCATTGGTCATTGTAGATGTTTTTCTAGATGCCATTACATCTTCGAAACCTTCAAAGGCAATAAGCTTTTTCTTAGAATTATAATACCATAGAGTATATGCATCTGTAGCTTGATTGTAGTTTACAAGTTGAATTAAATCTCTATCACCTGTCCATGCAATGCAATTTTTACCTTCACTATTTAATTGAGTAGACCAGCCGTACATTACATCATCTGCTTCTGCACCTTGAACTTGGTGGATAATAATACCCTTTTGTTCTAGTATTTTTTGCCATTCAGCATAAACACCGAAGACTGCTTTCCAATTAATAGAATCGTCATGTGTTCTAGTTCCTTTATATTGTGCATCAGGAAAAAGATCTTTACGCCATGATTTAGCATCAACTGCAACAACAATCTGATCTACAAAAGGAGCCATTTTACGAACTTCTGAGGCGAAGTCAATACATAGCTTTCTCATAAGTTGAGATTGTGATTCTTTATCGCCTAATAATTGTTTACCTTTAGGCCTAGGTAGAACGAATAGTCTACTATGTAAAAAATAGTTACCGTCAATTAACAATGTATGTTTTCCTAGTTTCATGTGTTTTGTTTTATATTACTAATATAAGCAAAATTTCTGAGATAAAAAAATATTTCAGCAATTAATTTCTAATTATTTCTTGTAGCTTATATATACAACTTAGCATGGTTATCGCTGGGTCAATTACGTGAACCCTTTGTGCTTGATGTTCTGCTACAGTTACTGCAATTTGAGGAATATGCTTTGCGCTATTTCCTTTCTCTGATTGAATATAGTCTATGAACTCTTCTCCTAATGTTTGAAGTATTTCATCTGTTCTATTTGAATATTCACCTACTAAATACTTATAGTTTTTAACAGGGTCAGTTTCATTAAAGATTAATTCAAAAACATCTTTATAGACTGAGTTAAACTTTTTAACATCATTTAATGTAATCTTACTCGTTCCTTCTGACTTATATCCTTGTAATTTATTAAGTGTCGAGCGAAGATCTGGGAAGTTTCTACGGACAAATTCAACCAATGCTGGTTTTTCTATTGTCATTTCTTCTTTTCCACATATATCATATACTCGTCTAATATATTTCTTTGTCAATTCGCTCTCTTCTTCTTTATCAAAGTCGAAATTAATTACTTCGAACCTTGAAAGAATTGGATCTGGAATTTTATTTACATAATTACAGGTTGCAATAAACCTTGAATTAGATGCAAATTGTTCCATAGTAGCACGAAGCGCTTTAAAGAATTGATCAGATACACCATCTACCTCATCGAGGATAACTATTTTCATCTTACCTTGATCATCTAAGATAGACATAGTAGAACAGAAATCCATAATCCTGGTTCTAATAACGTCTACTGAAGTATCAGTTGATGCGTTGATGTAAATATAAGGAAGTTCGAATTGCTTAACAATCGCCTTCGCAGTAGATGTCTTACCAGTACCAGGGCTTCCAGCTAAAAGTACATTTTGAGTTAGACCATCTTTAAATTTTGACATTACTCTTTCTGGTAAAATCAATTCGTCTAAGTTGCTTGGACGATATTTTTCTGTGAACAGTGTGTGAACCATGTAAATTTGTTTAATAATTATACATAATATAGCTGTTTTGTTTCACGAATAAATACTATATGGCATATAATAAAAAATATCCTAAATTGGAAAGGGTTTCCCCTCATTCTCCTTACTCTAATAGATTTGGAATTAAGTTATCAAATCTTGCAAGACAACAGAAGAGACTATTAATAGAAAATCCTATCCTAGGTGAAAGGTGTGAAAGTGATCAGTTCGTTCATATCATATTCAATATATGTCAACATAGATATACTTCCTCTAAAAATAAGTATTATTATGATTGGTCTACTGATTCGTTCGTGAAGATGGAAGATCTTAAAGAAAACTATAATACGATAGATTGGGTCTGTGCACTATCTGGTAAACCTATCAGATCTAAGACTGATAACTTTAGCTTGGAAAACTTTGTACATCCAGAGTATCATGATGCATTACTGGCTCCTATGGTGGATGCTAGAATACTTAAGTCATCAATAGAGTTTCGTAAGCACATAAAAAAACTCCTATTGAATCAACAACAGGAGTTTCTAAATTTAGCTCGTAAAAATTCTAAAAAGAATTTAGATTAACTTAGAGAAACGATCTTTAACTGAAATAGACTCCTGTATTAAAGATTCCATTTCCATTTTTCTAAGATCAGATTCAAATATTAAACCTAATTTAGTATTGTTTAATTGCCATGATTCTTTTGCAAGAATTTTAGCTTTAAGTTCTTTAGCCTTTTTGATTTTAGCTTCATCTCCACTTTCTTCTGCTTTCGCAATAACAGCATCAACTCTTTTAGACATACCTTCTTTTGAATTATCTGTTTTATCGACTTCTTCGGTTTCTTCTTCTGGAGTCTCCGTTGGATTTTCTTCTTCAGTTTCTTCGTCGTTCGATGTTCCAAATGCATCGAAATCATCTTCTTTTTCTGGAGTTTCTTCTGGAGTCTCCGTTGGATTTTCTTCTGGAGTTTCTTCAGGCGCTGTTTCTTTCGCTTTATTCTTCTCCTGCTCTGCCTTTACTTTTTCTAATTCAGCTTTAACCTTTTCATCATTTGCAGCTGCATCGTCCAGTTTTTTTGCATTCTTCTCCTGCTCGGCCTTAATTTTATCCATTCTCTCCTTCTGAGCCTGTTTGGATTTTGTAATTCTTTCTTTTAGATCTTTCTTAGTTTCAGGACTCATCTTATCTCCCATTGCATCTAATTTATATGTTGCAATTTCCTGAGCAGTAGAATCTTTTATATCTGCTATTAGGATTTTTACTTTACCAGATCCAAATCCACTTACTTCAGCATATTTAGCTTCAGTTGATGCTTCAAAATCAGAAGTTGCCTGTTTAATTCCGTCTCTTTTTTTTGTCATTGCAGATATTTGACTATCTAATTTGACTTTCATTTTTGCTAAAGCATCTTTTTTAGCCTTAGCTGATGCAGCTACCTTATCCTTTTTAACTTTAGCCTTAGCATCCTTTGTAGGCGCATCGGCTTCTTCAACGGATTCAGTAGTACTTAATTCTGCTTTTTTAGTTTCTAATGAAGAAACAGCTACTTCCATTTTAACAGTTTGTATTTTTAGCTGCTTAAGTTTAGTGTAATCTTTTTCAGCGCTCTTCATGACCTTCTTATTTTTAGAAGTATCTTTAATAGCCTTTGCACCTAAACCAACCGTACCTATAATTGCCGTTAATCCTAGAATTGCTCCCATGATAATAGGATCTTGCATAAGCACAGCTCCCATTGCGTTTTCTTCTTTTACTAGAGTATCTTCTGATTCTGTGAGCTGATCAGAAAGTGTTTTTAATGAATTAATAATATCATCACAGTCTTGCATCATTTTAGAATAACCCTCTTCTCCTGTTGTTGCTTCTGGAGAGGCTACGACAGTAGTTGTATCTGATTCTATTGAAGTTGATGATTTAGCTACAGGTACATTATCTTCAGCGGCTTCAACTATTATATTAGCCTTTTTTGTAGAATTATACCATTGTTCAAATGTTTTCATCTTTTATATTGATTTGTTTATAAACTTATAGTCTATATATCTGTTTAAGTTTCAACGAAACAAAAAAAAGGTCCTCTAAAATAGAGGACCTTTAATATTAAAATCTAAAAGTTAGTTCTAATTAAAGAGCTAAGTTAGATACATTGTATGTAACATATTGAGTTTCTGGGTGGAAACCTGCTTCAACTAATGCGAATCTAGATTTAACAGCAACTTTAGGAGCCATAGTTCCTTCAGCGATTGTTTGTACTGATTCAGCCATTAAGTAAGGCATGAATACTAATCCAGGACCGTTACCATCACCTTTTCTACCAACTACTACTTCATAAGTATTGTCAGCAGCACCTTCCCATGCTTGTCTTGGGTCAGTGTATACATTTACACCAGCTACAGAACCTACTGGGTAGATTGCACCTGCTGCTTGTGATAATGTGTTAGCCATTGGGTTAGCAACGAAACCAGCAACTGATTGTAAAGCTGTAGCCACTTTAGGACCTACAACACAGAAGTTACCTGCACCTCTTCTACCTCTGTTTGCGATAAAGTTCGCAGCAGCAAGGATTGAAGTTAAGATTCTTCTATGGTTAGAAGCGATAGTCTCACCACCTAATACACCATCAGTTAAGTCTAAGTCTAAGTCAGCACCTGATTGAGCAATGTTAGATTTACCTAAAGAATTAAGTTTAGCTAAGATTAAGTTGTTGATTGACTGAGTTAATTCGTTAGTTAATACTGACTCAACTTGAGCAACAGCATCTACACCGAATTGTTTAAGATCTTGTACTTGTTCTCTAGTAACTGCAGCAGCAACTTGGAAAGTTTCAGCAGCAACACTTTTTGAGAATAAAGAAAGACCCATAACTTTGTCAGGAGTTTGTTCACCAACACCTCTTGAGAATGCATTACCATCCTTGTCAGCAGCAGCGAATCCTTTAATATGATCTTCTAAAGCTTTCACTAATTCGATCTTTAAAGTAGAAATACCATCAGCGTCGTTATCAGCTGAGAAACAATCTGCAACTGCACCAGCATCAGCTTTCGCTTCACCAGCTACAGTGATTTTGTAAATTTCCATACCGTCTAATCTAGAAGCACCTTGAGCAATTGCAAAAGTATCTCCTTCAGCAGTAGCACCAACAACTAAGTTAGTACCTGATACTTTTACATAAGTTGGAGCAGTTGATCCGATTAATTTACCACCTTCGTAAACGAAGTCTAAGTAAGATAAAAGACCCATTGGTCCAGCCATTGGTACAACTGGTACTAAGTCTAAACCGATAGTTTGTGCAGCAACTTGCATTGCTAATGGTAATAATGTAGGAGCTTTATCACCTGAACCGTCTGCAGTTGCAGAAGGTAAAGATACATCACCCATACCGTAGATGTTACCAGCAGTCCCTAAAGACATGATGTGTGCATCTTCGTAAAGTTTGTGGTTATGACAGTATTCTGACATCCACGCTAGTTTTTCTGCTTCGTTGATACCTGTAGCTGATTCGATGATCGGAGCCCAAGTTTCTCTAACTTCTGCAGAGTTAATTAAATTTGCCATTTTATTATTTGTTTTTTTTTAATGGTTGTTTAAATTTGATCGATTGAACGATCTTCTCGATGTTTGTCAGATTTTTTCTTCTTATCTGATTATCGATATACTATATATTGTTATTATATTTACGTTTTTTACGTTTTTCCTAAAATATTAAGATATTACTTGTTGAATCTCTTGTTAATAGACTTCTTAACATTAGTTAAATCATATAAAGGTTTCTTATCTTCAATAACAGGAGCAGCTTCATTTACTGTCTCTACTTTTTCCATAACGACTTTGACATCTCTAAGATCTCTAGTTTGCCAGAAGTTTCTTACTTGGTAAGCAGTTTCTAGTTTATGGTATTTAGATTGAGCTAAAAGAGCTGTTTTCTTGTTGTCTGATAATTTAGACCATGTTTCTTTATATTCTTCTGGCATCATTTCAATAACATTAGGTTCGTTAGTTTTAACGCTATTTACTAATGAAGAGTTCCATAATGTAAGAATTTGTCCTTCAGTTAAGAATCCTTTTCCTTCGATTGATTTTAATACTTTAGATTGATCTTCAATATTTAATTCGTTATATTCTGATTTCTTAGCTTCAGAAATAAATCTAAAGAAATGAGGGTTAGTATTTTCTTTAACAGTTGCTTTTTCGATTAAAGCAGATAATTTAGAACTAATTTCAGATTTGTAAGCGTCTAATGAGTCTACAGCTTCTTCAACTTCTTCAACTTCTTCTTCTTCAGTTTCTTCTACTGCTTCAGCTTCTTCAGTTGCTTCTTCAACAAATTCTTCAGCATTTTCTTTATCTTCAGCATCAACGTCTTCAACTTTAAAAGTTTCTCCGTCTACTGTAAATTCTTTTTCTCCGTCTGCGATTGCTTTAGCTCTTGCAGCACCGAATGCATTTCCTTCTTCAACTTCTTCAACTTCTTCAGTTTCTTCAACATCTTCGGCAGCCTCTTCTTCAGAAATTTCTTCGTCACCTGCATCGTCAACTGTATCTTCTAACTCGTCTTCTAACTCGTCAGATTTGTCTTTAACTTCTGCGCCATGATCTAGTTCATTATCTTCAGCATCAACTGTAGGTTCAGTAACATCAGTAGAATCGTCTTCATCTTCAATTTCTTCAACTTCTTTACCAGCTTCATCTTCTAGTAATAAATTAGAATTAACTGTTTCTGCAACGTATTCTGCATATTCAGTAACTTTTTCTAAATTTTCTTTTAAGTATTCAATATACTTTAATAAGCCTTCATGAGTTGTTGCACCTTCATTATAAGATTCTGCTAAGTAATTAGTATATTCTTTAATTGATTCAACACCTTCAGCAACATGCTCAGTATATGCAACGCTATTATCTAATTTCTCAGATATTTCGTTATTTGTAGTTATTGTATTATCTAAGTTTTCAGCAAGGTATGCAGAATACTCGATAGTCTTTTCTAATTTCTCAGCAAGATAGTTTGAATATTCTTTAACGCTTTCAACTTCAGACTTTACAGATTCATCACTATTTAAAGATTCCATTCCCTCTTTAATAGTTTTTATTTCGCTTGATAAATACTGTGAATATTTATTAAAATCATCAGTACTTACGAATTTTGATTCAGCCATTTTGTTTTCAGTTTTATTTTCGGTTGTTAAAAGTTCTTTTGTATTTCCAATTTCATAAATTTGAATGCTAGAATCGTTATCAAATCCGAAAGATTCGTTAACTCTTTTTAATTCAGCATTTTCAAAACCAGGATCTGCAACTAAATCATAAGTAAATAATTGCTTAATTTTAACAGTCCCGTTAGATTCAACTGTACCAGCTGCTCTAGATGAAATTTGTAAAGGAACACCAGCATCAACCAAAGCTTTAGCCTGACGACCAGCTTCAGTATCAAGTAATCTGATTTTACCTTTTACTTGTTTTGTTTCGCTATCATAGGATAATTCTTCAATAACGTGAGATACGTTTTTTAAAGATACATCAAATGTCTGTGGGTGATCTAATTCTCCTAAAAGTTTAGAAGAACCTATTTTAGATTGAAGAGCTTCGATTTGTGGAACATATTCTGACTCAGTATAGATTCTATTATTTCTATTCTTTTTGTCAATTTCTCCAAATATACCTTCAAGGACATAAGCCCCATCACCATCTTGTTTGAATTCTAATTCACTAGAAGATCTTTCTAGGATTAATAGATTGTTTTTTGTATTCATATATTTTAATACTATGTTTGTTTATATATCTTTTGAAGAATAATGATTTTTCATTTTTTCTATATTTCTAAGTCTCCTAGTTCATCTTCTAGGCTTGAGCCTTCTTCTCCTTCTCCACCATCATCTCCACCTGCTTGTTCTTCTTCAGTTTCCTTTTCAGTTTTCTCAGTTTCAACCTCTAAAAAATACTTTAATAGTGTTTGCATATCTTCTTCAGTAAATGCATTATTCCCGTATTCTTTATAAAAATATTCTTTAAATTCTTTCTCTGTTTTACTTGTATTTATTACTCCTATAATTTCAGCAGATTTAATCTTTTCACCTGAATCTAAAAGAATATCATCTACTATTACATCTGAATCGTCTCCGACCTCTAATGCATCCTCTGTTAGATTAGAGTAGTTTTTAAATGTTTGTAAGTGTTTCATTGCTATTTATATATTCTTTTTTCTGGATTACATTGCCATAGGATCAACATCCGGTTCTTCTGCATCAATATTAGCCTGTCTTTGCTTATATGCTTCGTTTGAAACTTTATCATCTGGTGATAATTTTAAGTATCTGTCTACTAAGAATTCCATATCGAAGTAAGGCATTTCTTCCATCGTAACTGGATCAGTTTTCATTAGGGAGTCTTGCATTGTAGATATAAAGTCTAATCTTTTCTCCATGATTTCCATTTGCTTTAATTCAGCAAACATGTTTTCTTCATTAAATTGAATAGCTATTTGAGTTTTAAAACCTGCATCATCTTTGAATTCAGGAAATTTAAGACACATTTGGATGTGAAGCGGTTTTACTAAAATTTCTTGGAAAGAAGAACGTAATCTTTTAATAAATTTAGAAAACTTAATTTCATCTCTAATCATACCATCGGCTGCAAGGTTAAAGTCACCACCACCGTCTTCATACATAAATCTATTGAATGGTATTTTAGAAACCATTTTTAATTTATCATTAAAATATTTAAGTGCTTCTGTATCTGATAATTCTGGACCTTCTCCTCCTAGAGTTTCAATCTCTGGAGATTCACCTTCTTTAGATGGTAACCAGTATTCTTTATTAAACTGAAGCATTGGTTTTCCATTAGTTGCTAATGTAGCTGAATCCCAATCAAAATCTACAACTTCTTTATAGTTACCCATTAATTGTGCAAGAGATTGTTTTGCTCTTGTCTTAGATTTACCACCAACTGGGATGATAAACTTCATTCTATAAGAAGAATTCGTAACTGCCCAGATAACTCTGGTATGTTCCATAATTCTCATTAAGTTAAATGATCTTACAAGTCTTTCTAAGTAACTTACTCTCGAGGCAGTGGTTATTGAAGAATAAGAAAGATAGATGATCTGTGCATCATATAGAACTCTTTCCTTAACTGGATCGTCCTTAAATTGAACCCATACTTTTTTACCGTCATCTTTATTATAACCTGGCATTAATGTAATAGGATCTATTTCTTTAAAACCTATAATCTGATCTTGTTCTGGATTGTAAATTATTTCAAAAGACAAATATCCATCAATTAGGAATTTTCTAAAGAAATACCATGCAGATTGATCAGAATTAAACCCAAAATATTGGTATAAATCTCTATACGATTTATTTAAGTATTTAGTAACTTCTTCTGAAACATCCATTCCAATAAGTTCTGGATTTCCAATAAAGTTCTTATTGTCATATACGATAGATTCATCACATAAGATATCTAATATATCTTCTATTTCATCATGAGTGGAAAATCTTCTTAATTCGTCTCTTTTACCTTCATAACCCTGGTCAAAGAAAGGAATATTTTTTCTCATTGTTGTGTCCGCCATCGATAATGCAGCAAATGCTCCATACATATTATCGTCGTCTAGACCCATTTGATTCATTTGGCCGTAACCAAATTCGTCTTCTACGGGACCTATTGCCTGAGATTGTCTTAAGACTAAATCATCGTAATACATTCCGAAAGACGAGAGTCTTTTTAATGTATCACTTAAAGTGAATGATCTTTTACCAGTACTTAATGGTCCGTTTCTTTCTATAAATCCTGCCATGTGTTAAAATTACAATTGTATTATACTTCTCTTTATATATTCTTTTTTCTACGATGATCTTCAAATAATTTAATAAGCTGCTCTTTATTAATTCCCTGTAAGGAATTAAAGTCGATAATTGCCATTTTACACCAATCCTTATATGCAACTACAGCTTGATTAGATTTACCAGTTTTCTTATACCTTCTTATTGCAAAATCATATCCGGATTTCTCTAAATACTTTTTTGCACCTATATATGAAAATTTAGGTAATCCTCTCTGTGCATCTGCACTTTTTGTTTTAGATGCTGCTTTTATTATCGCAGAATACTTTTCATATACTTCGTCTAAAAAATCTTCTCTGATGTTAGGAGGAAGTATTGTTATATTTACTCCTATATCATCTCCGTTATAAGGATCTAATGCAAGAACTACTGGCTTATCATCAAACCACATTAAATTTTCTGAGACTGGTTTATAATTAAATACATATAATTTACCTGGTATAAACCTGCTCCTAGTAGACCCTACTGCCTTTTCTTTTCTATCTTTAAGACCACTTTCAAACCAGGCTATCGATTCTTTAGAAGCCTTAGCCCTTCCTTTGCCCTTTATTAATTTCTTTATTTCTTCTTTAATGTAGCCCATTGATTATAGTTTCTTCCGTTAGAACTATGAAGTTCCAATTTCTTTGAGAGCAGAATTCTTTAGCTGCATTATATTTATCCATATTTTTAACATATTGCTCTGCTAAAAATTTATATGACTTAAGAGCCTTCTTAGAATTTACTTTAGGAGGCTCTGGTTTTTGTATCTGTTGCTTTGGTTTGATTTCTACTAGATATTCTTTAGCAGTTTCATCAGGCTGAATTGCCTTAAAATAAAAATCAGGGTAATATTTTCTTTTGGTAGAATCTTGTCTAGACCAATATGGTATTTCAACAGGTTCACTTGACCACATACTTACCTTTTCATTTTTGTCACACCACATCATAAACTTACGTTCCCAAGAGCTTCTATATATGATAGGAGTAGGTCCTGCATATTTAGAAGGATTATTAGGTTTATAATAACCTTGATTGAATCCTGAATTTTTAGTTGGTTTGACATTCTTTATTGACATTAGATGCTATAAATTCCTGTTTGATTTTCAGAGTTGCCTGATCCTTTGTCTATAGATAGAGTTCCTTTGTATTTTTGAGGATGAATCTTATTCCATCCTTTGGCATATCCTCTCTTTGCTATCTCTGTGAAATAAGCAAATGCATTTGGATATTTAGGATTGAAGTTTCTCCAATATTTTAAAAGGTCTAATATAGCAAATTGTAGACAATCGTTCCTATCATCTTCACTAACATACCTCATTCTATTGATCGCCTTTTCTGCCAAGAGAATTAGCATTTTTTCAGCATCTCTTGTTAATTTATCCTGTTCTTTTGAAAGGACCATTTGATCAAAGAGGTCTCTGTTATTTAAATAGTTTTTTGATTTTCTTCTTTTAGCCACAGTGTTGTTGGTTTATTTATAGAGATTATACTCAAAAATGTTAAAAAGTTTATTAACCTAAAAAAGGGACCAATGGTCCCTTCTCTATTTTACGATGATACGTCTTATGCGTTTAAAGCTTCAATCTTATCTTCCCATACTTTAATCTCTGAATTAATTAAAGCATCAGCGGCTTTAATTTCTTCAATTGATTTATCAGCTTCAGCTAATAAATCTCTTTGATCTTTTAAGAAAGAAATCATTTCTTCAAACTTTGAAATTTCTTCAGATTTCTTAGCAAGTTCTAAAGTTTCTCCTTCTAGCATTTCAATTACTACACCTGAAGCGTCTTCTGAAGTTTCTGCTTTAATATAAGATACTGCTTCATTAGCGGTAGCTGAAAAGAATTTATTTAATTTGGTGTCTTTGTTGAATCTTGAAATAAATAGATTTTCATCTAATTTAAATAAATCAACAGTGACACCTCCCTTCTTATACGTGGTAGCGAAGTCTAAATACATGAAATTTTCTACAATAGTAGAAAGGCTTTCAAATAATTCAGCTTTATTTTTGTTTTCATATCTAACTAGTCCGCTGGCTAATACGTATGTTGAAAATGATTCATTAATTTCAGATGTTCCATTGTAGAACTTTCCTTCTTCAATGTTGTAAATAAATTTTGAACCTTTGTTATACCATTTAATATCGTTTCCTACTATATCGAAATTTTCAAAAGCCGTGATTGCGTTTAAAAATTCTTTATTAGTTGGTCTTTCGATAATTTCAATGTTGTTTTCTTTTATTTCGTAAGCTCTATTATTTAAATAGAATTGAACGTTTTCTTCAATTTTTACGAAAGGTGCTAACATGTTTGTCATTTTGTTATTCGTTTAATTTTATTGTTTAACTATATATCTGTATTGTTTTCATCAATTATATTAGGATCGTCAGGTTGTGCCTGTATTTGCTCATCCTTTGCTTCTCCTTTATTAGATGTAATTGATTTTTGTTTTATTTCAAACATTCTATTTCCTGCATGTACTTCTGTTTCAAATTCAAACGAAGGAATAAATGAGTTTACTTCTATTGGGAATGTTATTTTATAATTTTCTTTGTCGTCAAATCCAAAGTCTATTGGATTTTCTTGACCATAATCCTCGGGTAAAGAATAGTACGAAGATAATCTGTATGTTGCCTCGTCTAAATGACCTACCTCTACGTTAAAATAATTTGACTTATATAATCTTTTGATAATCATTTCAGTGATCTTAAATGAATCAAGACTAGAAGATACTAATATCTCTATATCAAAACTAACTGTTACTGGAATCATTTCAACCTCAGCAGAAAAAGCTTGTAAAGATCCATCTTTATCTAGTTTAGAATAATTTCCCATTATTCTTTTATTAACTAGTTTAGAGGATTCTATTGCCATTGAAGTTATTCTAGCTACTCCCCTTGGAATTGCATCATAATTTCCATCTGCGAACCCAGGATCAGGATAGCAATCTTCTCCGCTTGGTGTAGTAAATAAGAAAGTATCTCTTAGAAATTGATCATCTCCCGTAACTGAATAATAGAAAGGAACATCAATTATTTTTCTTTCACTCTCACTAGACTGTCTATAAAAATATACTTTATTATTTAAGTCTGCTATTAGGCCAATTATTATGTGCCTAACAACTGAATCATCTGAATTATATTTAAGATTATATGTAGCCATCTATTATAGGTATCTTGTCGCTGCTCTTTGCCAATTTGGTAAACCGGACATTTTTAAACCAGCTGCTTTAACGAATGTTCTCATAGAGATATCGTTTGCATTTTTCATAAATTCGTAGATTTCTTCCTTTTCTTTAAGTGGCATCTCAGTAGGTTCTAAATGAGGTAATAACCTTTCCATTCTTTCCATTAAAGTTGCATCGTCAGGATTTACATCTACTAAAATAGATCTAGATCTAATAGCTCCATCTGGATCTGCCTTTTCTTTTGCTAAATTAGAAATAAAGATTACTCTTCCTGCAAATTCAAATGAGTTAGGAACAATTCCGCTTTCTTCTAAATTAAATGCTTCTTCAGGACTCACGTCTTTAGGATCGTATACTGCTTTAGTCTTTTTTAAATAAGAGATTTTTCTTACTTTCTTTGTATCTAATGCCGCTTTCATTAAGTTTCTACCGTTTTCATCTCTAAATACTGCATCACAGTCATCAAAGATTAATGTCTTATTTCTATATTGATAGAATTTCTTATACATCATAATAACAGATGCTGCACCTGAAACCATAACGTAATCTTCTTCGTCAACAAGACCTTCATCTTTCATTGCTCTTTCTACATTATATGTTTTACCAGTACCTGCTCTACCCGAAATAAATAAGGAATTAAATGCACCTGCAGCCACTCTTCTAGATATTTCATAAATATCTTCCATTGTTTCTTCAAGATATTTAACCTTATCATTAAGTGTCATATCATTTTGTGTTTCAGCAGCAGTAGGCTTTATTGCAACCTGTTGTCCTTTCTTAATATTCATGATTGAAGAATAAGGAACTTCTAATTCGTCTGCTATTTTATTAACGGCCATTCCAGCTGCTAATTTAGCCTCGATCATTTTAATTTCTTCTTTAGAGAATGCTCTTTTAGTTCTTCTTTCTAATAACATTGACTCCTGTATAGATGCAACGTATTTTTTATCCATTAATCTAACGAATTCTCCAACTAATTTAACGATTGGGAATGTTTCAGATGAAATAGAAAAATCAGATTTAGCGTTTGCTGCATCTGAGAAATAGATTATAGAACCCACAATACCAGGGTTTTTTGCCGCAGCGGCAGTTACCATAAATGCCTCTGTACCTTTACTCGAGTAAAACATTACTCCAGAACCCATATCTGTTATCATTTCAAATGGAAACTTTTTAAAGTCCTTCTTTGTTTTCTTATTTACAAATCTTGCGATTATTGTAGCTGCTTTATTTAGAGAAGGATTTACAAGTTCGATTGAACCTGTTTTCATAGCCTCATTTAAATACTGATCGTATTTTAAGATTTTGTTATTCATGTTTAAGTGAAATCTTTTTATTTGGTTTATATATCTTTATTCTATAACCTCTATATCGAGTTTAGAGAATCCATTTTCTCTATATATTTGTATCTTTTTATCAAATAATTCATGTGGAAGAACGGTGTGATTAATTACGAAAGTATTAATCTTACTATCTTTAATAACCTGTGATAGAATTTTAAGAATGTTGTGAACTCCATCTGCATCTACTGAAGATAATAACTCATCTAAGAATAAAAGATTTAATTGTGGAAATCTTAATTTAAGTATTTTAATGATAGCTATGATTATAATAAAGTCTGCTTTCTTTCTTTCACCTGTTGATAGTGTAAGTGGATTAATCTCTTCTCCTAAATGATTAATAAGACAATTAAACTTTTCATCAAACCTTATATGAAAGGGTAGGTGCATCGTTTGGCCCATCGCCGCTATGTTAGCATTAAGACCCGGTAGAATAGTTTGTATCGCTAGGTTTTTAACACCATCTTCGCCTAAAACTTCTTCTATTATTTCTAAGAAGTTATAGTTACCAGAAGTTTCATCTTTTAAGTTTGACTTTGATGATTCTTGCGTTTCAAATTCTTCAATGATTTGTTTTAAATGTGAAAAGTCATTATTAGAGTTTAAAGAATCCTTTATCTTTACCAATTCATTCTTTAGATTTCTAATGTTAGTATTAATAGTAGATACCTTATCGTTAATTGCCTTGTCTTTAATTCTTAAATCTGCAATATTAGATTTAATATCGTTAACCTTTACTTCAGCATTTGAAATATCTGATGGAAGAGATTCTGCCTTAGATTCTATTTCTTTTTTCCTTTCCTGGTGAAAAGAAGAAGTTAGTTCACCTTCACACGTTGGGCATTTGTCAGTTTCGTATAATGCAAGCTTTTTCTTTAATTCTACTAACTCATATTTAAGTGAAGTATATTTAGATTGCTTTTCTTGTAAGTCAGAAGAATTAGAAGATATCATACCTGACACCTTAGTGCTTGCTTCTTCTAATTTAAGCCTATTAGAATCATATTTTTTAAGGCTGGTTTTTAAAGATTCTATTTCTTCTTTGTTTTTAGTGTCAGCTTCTGCTAATAATTGATTTAATTTCATATTAACAGAAACTATGTTTTCACTAAGCTGACTTAATTCTTTTTCATAAGAATCTAATTCTATTTTAAGATCTCTTCTTTCATCTTTGATCTGCTTTTGCATATCATTAAGGATAGAGAAACCAAACATCTTATCAATGATTTGTCTTTTATCATGATTTGTCATTGTCAAAAAAGACTTAAAATCATTTACTGATAAAATAATAATATTTTTAAATACATGGTATGGAATTCCAAATATCTCTTCTTCTAAATAATCTTGAACTGATTTCTTACCTGCTTTATCAAATTCAATTCCATTTAAAAGAACTTTAAATCTGTTAGGCATTAAACCCCTTTCAATCTCTACTGTTGTCGTTTTACATTGAAGTTCTATTCTTACCCATAATTCTTTGTTAATTCTATTTGGAAGGTCTGCCATCTTAACGCCTTCAACTTTACCATAAAGCGCATACACTATTGCATTTGCTATTGTAGTTTTACCATGGCCATTTTTACCGAGAGTCAATAACAATTCCGCCTTATCATCTTCGAATTCTATTTTTTGAATTGAATTACCGTATGATGCAAAGTTTTTAAATTCTATTGATTTGATTTTCATGCTTCGTTGTCGTAATTATATGCACATTTATCATGCAAGTTTTTTAAGCTGATCTTAACTCTTTTTCGGGTTTCATCGTCATGCTGTAGACCATCAACGAACGTATTACATAGGTGTAGAATGTTATAGTTCTTATAGAGATCTTCTATTTCATCCATATCGTAAAGGTCTTTGTCTAAAAAAGAATCCGATTCGTATATGTTTGGTTCTATTCTTCTACCTATTTTTTGTATTTTGTTTATTAATCTTGACAGTGCACTTGTTGTTGCAATATTAGAAGGAACATATAAATCTACATAATTATTTCTAATCTTATCTTTAAATTCACCAAGAGAAACACTGTAAAGACCTGTAAGATAAAACTTTACGAACTTAGGTGATATAGTATTTTCGTAAAAGGTTTCTTCCATGGTTCCTAGATCAACCATATCAAAGCCCTTGGTGTTACCTGAATCAGATCTTGTTAATTCGTAAGGAGTTCCTACTAATCTTAACTTTCCTTTAGTTTGTCTATAATGAATATGTCCTGAATAAACTGCATCATAGTTTTTATAAGAAATAGTATCTGTTCCATGGTGGTTTTTAACTTTAGAATTTAAAGAAACTCCTGAAACTTCAGAATGGCAAAATACAATATTTGAATTTGGAAATTGTGCAAGTGTTTCTGCTTCATGTGTGGAATCTCTTCTCCATGGCATTAAGAGAACTTTCTTTCCTCCCCATTTAAATTCCCTAGGTTCCTTATATACTGCAACGTTAGGAATCCACTTTAAAGAATCTATCGAACTTACATCATTGGATTTTTTAGCCCATATATCATGGTTACCGCATATAACATGAACTGGCAAAATTTCACCTAGTCTTTCAAAAAGATCTACAGCATAGTGCAGAACTCTTAAGTTTATACTTTGTCTATTATCAAATGCATCTCCAACCTGAACTAAAATGTCGCCTTCTTTGACATCTCTTTTTAGTGTTGGAATAAATTGGTTTTCGTAAAAATCTTTCTGTGTCTGTAACCATTCCAGAGAATTAGAACGAACTCCAAGGTGCATATCTCCGAGAATCCAGATTCTATTTACTGGTTTCTCTAATACCTTTGGCTCTATCATTTTTAGAAAAGTTTATTTATGTTCTTTCTTTTTAAGACGTTTGTTTTCTTGTCAAGTTCTTGAATAAGGGCTTCCTTATATTTGTTACTTAGTGAAGAATAAAATTTAGTTGGATTAATATTGAAGTAGTCGCATAGTTCTGAAAATAAATCTATTATAGAAAACTTTGTACTTAGCTCGTCATACATAAAACCATACACTTCGTTTATGTCTAATTTTCTTAATTTAGTTATTTGTTGAAATTCATCTACCTCATTAAACTTCTTAAATCTTGAAGCCTCTATTAATTCATGAATCTTATTTCTGATTTGTTCACTTTCTATTTTATCTTCTTCGTCTCTGTTATCCGTGTATTGTGGATTAAGGTTAAATGAAATAGTTCCATTTAGTTCAAAGTCTCCGCCGTCTTCGAAAGTGTTGTCAAATATTTTATCTCTTTTTGTTCTCATAATTATAAGCTGTGTATGTTAGAATTAGTAACTTCATCGGTCTCTGTAAGTCTCATGTAATTATAGTTAATTCCTAATTTACATTTAGATCCTCTACCTTCACCGTCTCGTATTTTCAATATTTTAAGCCAGTATTCATAACTAGCTCTCATCATATCGTCTTGTATAATACCAAGCATAATATCTGCAGTATGTGATAGACCTGCTGATTCTGCAACATCTGTCATTGTGATATCGCTTGAATTATAACCGTTTCTTGTAATCTGTGTTGCTGTTACAATTAGCCATCCGTTTCTTACACCCATTGCTCTAAGATCTTCTGCAATTTGCTTGATCTTAAGATATGTGTTTTCAGAATTAGGATTTCTAAAATTAGAAAGAATATTAATATAGTCAATAACCACTGCACCTAGTTTTATTTTTCTTTCTTCTTCAATTTGCTTCAAGTATGCTTCAATATCTGGAACAGTCGCCTGTGATGTTGGAAATTGTTTTACAAATAATTGACCAGGAGGAGTAAAGCCGTCTCCTACTGTTTCTAATTTTCTTTTGATCAAATCAGAATTTTTAGATTTTTCTTCGTATTCTGAAATATTTATGCTTAGTAAATTAGAACCGATTCTTTTCATAAATTTAATAGCTGACATTTCTGCAGTGATTACTGCAGTGTTTGTTCCCATCTTTACAAAATTAGCAGCATCATTAGCAAGGTAAATTGATTTACCGATATTCTGTTCACCTACATAAACAACTAAAGAACCATCTTTATCATAACCACCGTTTAAGGCTCGATCTAAAAAGTTATATCCTGTAGATACTTTAACGGCATCTTCGAAAGAGTGATCCTCCGGTTTAAAGAAGTCTAATCCTAGGTCAGAGTTAAATACGATAGAGTTTCTATCATTAATTAAAGTTTTAACCTTAGAGATGATCGAGTCTGCATTATCCGGTGTTACTTCAGTTGTTTTAATATACTCAATAGTATCTATAAGAGTATTATCAAAGTTACGCCATTTAATCCATGCTTCGGCTGTAGAAGTTAACCATTCTTCGTCATATTGATCAAGGTCTACATTATACACAATATCTATAATCGACTCTTCAACCTTTCCTGAAATCTTATCATTCTTAATAAGCAATTTCATTTGCTCACTAGAAGGAGTTTCATGAAATTTGTCATAGAACTTAGTAGCAAGGAAGTGTATTAAGTCAATATCTTCTGAGGTGTAGAATCCTCGTTTAATATTTCCTAGATACTTAGGTTTCTGTAAAGATAATTTAAAGAATATTTTTTCAAAATCAGGTCCAAATTTCATATTATAGTTTTTATACTTGTTCTACCACTAAATCACCATTTGTTTTTGCAAAAGGTACATCTGACCATAAATTAATTGCAATTGCCTTTCTAGTTCCCTTAGTAACTGTATCGACGGCATGGACATCATCACCTGCTCTAAATATAATTAATCTATTAGGTCGGGTTTGAATTACATCAGGCGCTTTATCCTTTCCTGCAGTATGAACTATTAATTCTCCTCCTTCAAACTCAGGCTGTGGTGGATAATATACAGTGCCTATTACAGGTCTTACTATTTCTTCTCCGTTGGTTTTCTTGAACCAAGATTCATCTTTATCAAAATGAAATCCTAAATTGTCTTTATGTCCTAATGTAGGATTAGCAGACTGAATACCTGTCCAATATTCAAATCCTGCTATATCCCATACTTCAGATATTGGGCAATCATTTGCCCAAATAGCTGATATAAGCCTTTGTTTTACTGTAGGTTCATGGCCTGGTTCTTCGTTGAACCATCCTTTCCACCAGTAATAAACACCTGGATCTGCAAAAAATGTGTTATCATTTGCAATATCTCTGAGGAGTTTTTCATCTTTAATAAAGTTGTCTCTAATTGTTATCATAGGAATGGGTTAATTAATATTTTATAAGCTTCCTTACCTTCGTTTGAATTGGTTTGTTCTATTAGACCCATGCCAATTGCTTCATCTAATCCTGAATCTACATTTTCATTCTTTCCCTTTGCAAAATATTTATTAAGGGCGTGTTTAGTGAAAGAAGCTTTTTGTCTGTCAGGTTGTCTTACTGCTCTAGTTATAAATATATGCACAATGTCAAATGCATCGGGAAAAGATTCTAATTCTTCTTGTATTCCTAGAATATATTTAATTGGAAGCTTATCTTCGTTTATCTTGTTTATGTTCAACTTCATTATGCTTCACTATCTTCTAACATTTCTTCTACGTCAATTTCAGAAATTTCAGTATTGTAATTAAACAGAGGTTGAATGTGCGATTCGATTTGCTCTAATACGGTTTGTGTAAATACCATTTCAGAAAAGAAATCTTTATTCGCAACGACATGATCTAGGTGTTTACATATCCATGTTCTTGCTGTTGCCTTTGGAATCTTTTCTCCTTTTACAATATTTCCTCTAGTAATTCCACAAATATCCCATGTAGCATACTGTTCTAATCCAACATAAGGATTCATACCTTCTGTAAAGTTTAAGTGAAACTTAATAGGATGTGGCTTTGCAAATCTATTTTTATCAGGTTTAGCCGTAACTATGATACCTACTTTTTCAGCTCCGTCCTTTAATTGAGCCTTGTTTAACATCAATACAATTGATGCTGCATATTGTGGTCCTGTTCCACCACCTGCGATTTGCATTGGAATAAAGGATTGAGATTGGTATGTGTGGTTTGTAAATAAGAAAGGTATTTTAAGATCTGCCAATGGAGTCATTATAATTCTAAAGATAGATTTTAAAACCTTAGATCTAGTCATATCTGATTTGTCAGAACCGCTTGCTGCATCTGCTATTTCTTTCGCAGTCGCTAAGTTACCGGCTGAATCTAAAATAATCATTACTTTAGGAACTTCACCGCCTGCTCTTTTAGCATCTTGCATTTTCTTAGTAATTGTAGTTACAGAAGTTCTAAAATCTTGAACTGTATTTGTAGGTTGGTAATTTACTTTGGAAGTATCAATTCCAAACTTTTCCATTTGTTCCTTATCAACGGCTGCTTCAGAATCATAATAAATTACACTATATCCTTTATCAATAGCTTCTCTAACCGTGTTTAGCATTAAGAATGTTTTACCTGTTCCTGAAGGACCAGCGATAGATGATGATCTATTGTTTGGCCATCCTTTAAATAATGAACCTGATACGCATGCGTTCAAATGATAATTTCCTGTGTGAATCCAATCTGTTACTTTTGAAAAGTTTGAAGTTTCCATGATAGATCCTAATGGATTTAAATCAGCTAATTGCTTATTTAAATCGTCGAATGTAAAGTCTTTATTTTTTGCCATTTTTAAATATGTTTTTTTCTTGTTTTCTTAGTGCTTCGAGTTCTTTAATAAGAACATCGGATTCTTTCTTCATAGAATCCATTTTTTCTTGAAGAGAAACTAGCTTATTATAGAGTGTTTTGTATTTTTCAACAAATACATTCTGTTCTTCTGTAAGATTATTTGGATCTAGCATTGTTTTTTCTTTCTTCTATTTCGTCAAAGATACTAATTTGATTAGTGTCTTGTATAGTTTGCTTTTCTTTGAAAATTAACGGCCAAACCATTTTTCTTAACTTATCTCCTAATTCATAATTATTAGGAGTTTGTTCAACCAATTCTATTATTGTACTTTTAAAATCCATTTTGTTTATTTTTAGAATAATGATGATGAATATATTAAGTTCCTGTTTAGTCTTTGAAGACCTACTGAGGATAAAACTCTATTGATAGGATCTATTACAGATTTTTCAAATTGTGTTTCATAATCTACCTGTGGTGCAATTTCATAAGGATGGGCACCTGGTTGATATGCATACATTTCACATACATTGTGTTTACAATGATATAGTTTTAGTTTTTCGCCATTACCAATCATTTTATACTTGTTTTTATATTTTGGATTCTGATTCATCAAGAAGTTATAGAATCCTGCTGCCTTAACGTTCGGAGGACATTTTAAACCATATTGAAATTCTATCGTATCATCTACAATGTATTTTTCAATATTGTTAGTTCTTTTATTGAAAGCTATTTCATCAACGTTAGACATCTTAAATTCTTTCTTTGCTGTTTTCAAAAAAGAAACTAATCTACTTAACATCTCTGCAGTTGGCTTTTCAGATAAAATCAATTTAAGAGCTTCAGTCAAATGCTTTCTTGCTAATGTAGGAGTAGAAGATTGAATAGTATCAAATCCGATCGTCTTAATCTTCTTAAGAGAAGGGTATCTATCGTCTACTTCGAGCTTATCTTCCCATGCAATGTCTTGTAAATATTTCTTTTTAGCTAACCATATTCCTGAATATGCAATTGTTTCTAAATCGAAATATAAAAAGTTGTCCGTATTCGTAACTTCTGCATACTTTGCCATACATTTCGTAATATAGTCTTTGATTCTGAACGTATATAATTCCATAATAAACTTATCAATTGGTAGTTTATTATCTCCTAGCCATTCAATAGATTCATACATTTCTTCAAACTGAACGTAACATGAATCTGTATCAATATAAACCACGGAAGGTCTTACTAATTTATTCTTAATAGAAATATTAAAGTGCTCGTGGACTACAGTATCTTTAGGCCAAAACTCTTGAAAATATTTATTAAGAATCTTTTCAGAATATAGAATTGCATTCTGTCCTTGTAATGTAATAGATTCTGCAATGTCTATATTAAAAAAGTGAAACCACTTATTACCAAATGCACCATAAATCGAGTTAAGAGTTACTTTAACGGCCTGTTCGTATGCAGTAAACTTGGCGGACATCATCTGATAGTGATCCGCCAAGATTTGCATTTCATCCCTTGTAAGGTCGTCTTCGGGCTTGTTAATTAGTGTGTTTATATCCATAAATTACTCTGCTGTTTGGCAAGTTGCAATCGTTAGCAAAGTTTCTGAATCATTAGATCTAAGAACTACTCTATTATCTAATACATGTGCAGTGTAATCTTCTTTATCTAAAAGGTTAAGATATTTTTTGAATAATGTAACGTTAGTTCCTGATTCACCGTCATAATCTGGTGTTACTAACATGTTGTAGGTTTTTCCTAAAAGCTTTACACCATTTCCGTTTGCATTAATTGAGAACGTTTCTTCTTTATCTAAAGAGAATAGGTTTCTTACCTTTGCAAGTGAAGTGTAATCTAAATCGAATTTAAAAGTAGAAGCTTCGGTGTTAAAGATACCTTGAATCTGTGCATCAGTTAGATCTTTATAACCTAAAGATGGCTCTGAACATGCAAGTGTAATTTCTAATTCATCATTAAAGATTTTGAATGTAGTTGCAACACAATCTTCTTCGTTTTCAACGAATTCGATTTCAGCTGAAATAGCATCATAGTCAAATTGTTTGAATGCATCTGTTATTTTAGAAGCGTCAAAGAATGCAATCTTTAATTCTTTGTCTGTAGAGATTTCACCATCTTCGATTTGAAAAACTTGAGAAATCGGCATTCTGTGATGCTTAACAGCATCTCTTTGTGGTAAATAAGCGGATGCCTGTACGACACCGTCTTTTAATTTAAAATAGACAAAAGAATCAATTACTTTAAGTCTATTAACGAAGCCGATGAAGTTGTTTGAATCGACCTTACTGATTGAAATTTTCATGAATGTATAATTTTTATTTGTTTATTATTCTACACAAAAATCACAAATAGTTTCAGTAAAAAAAGTGAGGCCAGGAAGTAGCGAACTCCTGGCCTCGATCCGAGAACTATCTCGGTCCTAAGAAGTGGACTTAACCACAACTAATCTTATCCATCACATGCTAAACAATCTTCCATTGCTCGCTGTGCGATGTCTCCTCTTAATACAGATTCTGTTCTCATGTAATAAAGAGTTTTTATTCCCTGCTTATAAGCTTCTAAATGAACTTGATTAATATATTTAGGTTCAGCCTGTGTAGGAAAAGCTAAATTTAATGAAACTGCTTGATCAATATATTGTTGTCTTACACCAGCTTGTTTAACTAATTCCATTTGATTAATTTCTTTAAAGGTTCTAAATACATCTTTAACAGAAATATAAAGATCCCTTTCATGATCTGCCAATTTGTCATAAGCAACTTGCTTAATCGGAGCATCGCTGCTTCCTTCCTTTACCCAATATTCTCCTAATACATCAACGCCTTGAACTGAACCACCGTCTTCTAGTATTTTGTCCCATACTGTTTTCTTATTTTGCTTGATCTTAGTTAACATATTTTCAAGTGCAGGGTTCTTTCTAATAAAAGTTCCTTTTGCAGTTTGTTCAGTAAATACGTTTGCTGCCCATGGTTCAATACCTGGTGAAACATTTCCTGCTAATTTAGAATTAGAAACAGTAGGAGCAATTGCTCTTAAGTGTGTGTTTCTCATTCCAGTTCCTACACACCAAAGAGGTTCTCCAAATTCTGTAGCTAAATCTCTACTTGCTCTTTCACTTTCTACTTTGATTTGAGAAAATATCTTTCTGGTTTCAAATTGAGCTGTCAAAGAATCGAATGGAATATTTCTATCTTGTAAATAAGTATGCCATCCGAGAACTCCTAAACCTAATGCTCTACCCTTTTCAGCGGATCTTACTGCATTTTCAAAGCCTCTCATATATTTCGCTCTATGAATAAACTCCTGAAGAACTCCATCTAAAAAGTAAGTTGCAGTATAGATTAAATCAGTATCTTTCCATTCTTCATATCTTTTAAGATTCACAGAAGATAAACAACATACAAATGAATGATTTTCATCAGTGTGTAAAGTAATCTCAGAACAGATGTTAGTCATATAAACCTTTAAACCATTTTGCTTATACGCATCCGGATTCATTCTATTGATATTACCCTTAAACATTATATAAGGTTCTCCCGTTGCTCTTCTTTTTCTAATCACAGCGGCCCATCTTTTACGAGCTTCTTTATCTCCAGCCTCGATCTTTTGCATAAACCCGTCAGATACTACGATACATTGATGTACGTTTAAACATTGTCTATTTACATCACCTTTAGGTTCTCTAACCTCTAACCATTCCCAGAAATCATCATGTTCTATATCTATATTGACTGACGCTGCACCTCTTCTTACTGAACCTTGATTAGTTGCTAAAATAGTAGAATCATAAATTTTTATAAATGGAACTACTCCGTCTGAAGTTCCGTTTCCTGTAATAGTTGCTCCTGCTGGTCTTATTTGATTTACTCCGATACCAACACCGCCTCCATGTTTAGCAAGTAACATTAATTCTAAATTCTTTGAACCTATATCGTGAATTGAATCTGCTACATCTATACCGAAACATGAAATTGGAAGACCTCTTTCTGAACCTGTGTTTGAAAAAACTGGAGTTGCAAGATTTAACCATCCTTTCCACATATAATCAAAGAATTTACTTGCCAATTCTGGCTTTCTTAATCTTTGTGCAACTGTTGTCGATACTCTCCAGTATGCATCCTTTGGAGTTTCTCCTTCTAGTAAATATCCCTTAGAAACGGTTTTTACATAAACTTCAGTATTAGCCCATACAGGGAAGTCTACTCCTAATTTCCATCCTTCAGATTCTCCGAAGTTTCTTTCTTTTCCCTTTTCATTGTATTCGGGGTTTGGTGCGTCGTTGTAATTTCTTATCATCATATATTTTTATATTAGAATTATTGATTTGTTATGAAAACAAATCGTCTTCATCCCAGTTTTCATCTTCGCCTGCTTTAGAATAATCAGTAGGTCTTACTGCAAAGAAATCCGTATGTGTATGTCCACCTGTTAAGTGATAGAACCAATCTAATTCTGAAGCACTTTCTTCATTGTATTTGAAGATAGATTGATATCCTATTTCTGCTAATTTTTCATTAGCTCTTTTCTTAATAAATTCTTTAAGATCTTCTTTCTTAAGATTTTCTAAATCTCCCATTTCAAACATCTTATCAATAAACTTCATTTCCATTTCAACCATTAACTTAGCTGCTTCTTCTACTTGAGATTGAACTGAATCTCTAAGATCAGTATATTCTTCGCACATGTGGTTAAATAATTGACAACCCATTTTTGAATGAAGAGATTCATCCCTAACTGACCACTTCATTTGTTGTCCGATTCCCTTAAGTTTATTTCTCATTTGAAAAGAATAAAGAACGGCGAAGGAAGAGTATAATGCAACTCCTTCTCCAAATGCACTGAATATTGCTAAAGATCTAGCAACATCCTTCCTAGCTGTTGGATTTTTCAAAAGGTCTTCATGAGTATATTCTGCTTCTGTATTCATTAAATAATCGAATCTTTCTGCTGTTGTTGGTTCATGTAAGAATGCTTCAAAATCTTCAAGGCCTAATGTTTCATTTAAATAAGAGTAAGCGGTTGCATGAATAGTTTCTTGAGAACCAAACAACATTGCCATGTGTTTGATTTCCCATTTAGGAAACCAATCAGTAACCATCCCTGTCCAATAATCTGAAACTGCACATTCAGTTTGTGCAAACCCCAAAAGAATATTTCCAACTAAATTCTTTTCAGAATCTGTAAGTGTTTCATTCCAATCCTTGACATCGCCTTGCATTGAAATTTCGGTATGTAACCAAAACGCTTGTGCTTGTTTTAACCATCCTTCAGTATAATATACTGGGTATTCAAATGGTTTGTATTCTATTCTTTCTTTAAATATTGATGGTTTCATAAATTATGTTTTCTTAAATTTTTTAACTAGTTCCTAAAGTCTACAAAAGACCAACTGGTAACAGATTGGTCTCGTTAGTAGTCTATATATTCATGTAGAATAATGGACTGCCTCTCGAGACAAAAAGATTATCTTAATCTTTTTTTAAGTCTGTCGGCTTTAGTGAAATATTCGTATGAGGTTTGTTTATAATCTTTACGCTGATCATATAAATCTCCTAGAATTTTCTTTAACATTGAAGTCTCTTGTTTATATACTACTCCGTTTTCACAAACGATTACTTCTTTATCCTTTCTTCGCTCAGCGACTTCATGCTTTGCTACCTTTTCAACAAAGGCGTCAGGTGAAATATTAAATTGTCTCATTATAGAAGGATATAGTGATGCAAAGTCAAATGCACTTACACCTGCATAATATCCTGTGATGGGTTCTTTTACATAAGCACCTGCATATTGTGCATTCTTTTCACTGTCTTCCTTCTTTTCAGATCCAATTCGTTTACCTTCTTCTGATAGTTTTCGTGCAATCAGGGATTCTGTAACTGCCACTGGCGATGCTGCTTTATATAGAGGCATCTTTGTAATGTTTGCTAAGGTTAAAAGAACTTCCATCGATTTCAACTTCTGATCTATATAATAAACCAATACGGAATCGACTACATTGTAGTAAATGTATTTTACAAAATCATCTCTATATAAATCCTGTAGAGATCCTGTAAATTTAATCTTATTAACGTTAAGAACTTGACCTGATACATAATCAAGTGCATTGGATTCTTTTACCTTTACACTTCTATCATACTTATCATATAATTGCATGTAATCTAAGATTCCAATATGTAAAGGTCTGCTATCATTTCTATCCAAAGATTGTGTCATAGAAACTTCAGCAATATCAATTTGTAATCTTTTACATCTGTTTACAATATACTGCCAATCATAATTAATAAAGTTCCAGCCTGTCATCATTGGAAACTTAGGTAGGAACTTCATTAAGAACGTATAGACCATGTCATATTCTGACTCGAATTTCTGATATTTGAATTCCCAATCCTGATCAAAATCTTTGAAATACTTATTAGTATCGTCTTCAATTTTTTGAATGCTTTTAGAATCCATATCTTCTAATCCCAATACAATAGCTTTGTGCTCTGGTGTAATTATGGAAAATGATAGGATTCTACTTTTAGCTTCTTCGGCTTTTGGAAAGCCATCTACGATTTCAGTTTCAATATCGACGAAGTATGTTTTAGGCATATTGTATGCAAAGATTTCTTCTTTATCCTTTGCAGGTAATGAATCTAAGAAATAAGTTAAAGAAAACTTATTATATCTTCTTGCACTTCCTAGTTTGACCGATCTGCCATCCCAGTTTTTATGATCTAGACTTCTGCCTTTATCATTATCATTACATACATACCAGTTCTGATACTGTGAAATTGGATATTGTTTAAATGCTACTTTACCTTCGGTGTCGTAGTAAGAGATGATAACATCCCTGTCTCTCTGTTCAATATCTAATATCATTAATAGTTATTTTTCTGACGGTTAACATTCTCTTCTGCTTTTGCGAAGTAGTAGTTGTATGCTGTTTTAGCATCTAGCCCAATTGAAGCGGCGTAATTAATAAAGAAGTGTAGAATGTCTACCCATTCCATATACAATTCTTTTTTGTCGCCTTCGGACATGTCAGAAATTTTTAACTTATCATATTTAGTGAAGTCTTTTTTCCAGTATTTCCATACTGCATTACCGCTTCCGTCTTTAATACCACCTAGAGCATCTGTCATTTCATGAATTTCGTCAACTACTGCATGTGTGTTACAGTGCCAGAAATCCATAATTTCTCGGATTGTCATATCATCAAAGTTAAAACCATAGGTCTGCTCTTGCATCTTCTTTTGGTTTTCCATGATATCTGCCAAGTGTGTTGTTGATTGGTCGTAAAAATCTTTTACTTCTAGATCTTTACATTCGTTGTCAATGTTTGCCATTTTTTCGCTACTTTTTAATGTTACTTATTATTCTACTTAAAATAATGAATCTGTTTTTAATTCTACTGGTTTTTCTACTGATCTTTTATTAACATTGTTAATAGCTTCAAAGAGATCATTGTTAACAACTTCTGGTGCGTTGTGTAATTTAGCTAATCTTAAAGAGTTTTTTCTAAACTCTTCTCTTCTCTCGTTATTGTTTGCTAATTCTAAAATCTGTGGAATAGAAGCTGCAATATCTTCTTTGTCTACGAAGATTGCAAAATCTTCAAGTTCTATGAAAGGAACTCCTTCTGTTCTGTGAATAACGTGAGTTCCCCAGTGTTTGTCAAATAACGGTATAGTTCCCGCTGCAATAACTTCACACATTGCGTATTCAATCATTGAACCATAAAGTCTTTCTGGTAAATTAAAGAATTCTGCACCAAACATTGACTTTCCAAGTTCAGCCATTCCTTCTGCTAAATTATAAGGCCCATACATATACATCCTGTCTTCAACCTGTGGATATGTAACAGGGTTTTTAATTTCATGAACTTCAAAGATATCTTCTCTTAGAGTTTTTCTATCTTCTTGTAAAAACATAGGAAGAGCTCCAATAGATCTTTCAACTCCTCTACATTCTGTTACGAAATTATTACCTTTCAATAGTTCCATAATATCGAACATTCTAAAAGGATCTTTAAATCCAGCAAATCTTCCGAAGTATGTAGTTCTTCTTTCTTGTTCTTCGACTGGAACCACGATATTAGACCATGCATCATAGTCATAAGGATTAAGATTCATTTCAATTAATGGAGTATCAGGTGCATGTTCTCTTAATTTATTTGCAAAATTAGATCTTGCAGAATAGTTGAACATAGCGTCCATTGATTTCATGATTTCCCAATACTTATAATTCTTTGCTAAGTTTGCAGTGTTATGATCTAGGCAGTTTCCTATTTTAATAGGATTTTCTAAACCATAAATACAATGTTCAATAAAGTCTTCGTTGAATTCATCTCCTACTGATTTATGTGGATATGATGTGTAATATACTACATCGCTCTTTTCAAGTTCTTTAGCAATATTAGGAATATCCTTTCTTTTAAATTCAGTACATACAATATCTGTAGTTTTATGGCGAGGCCATTTCTTTTCTACTGCTGCATAAATCGTGGCATCATGGCCTTCTTTTATAAGCCAATTATAAAATTCGATCGTGTGTCTTGTGAGTCCACAACCTTCAACTCCTTTTGCTAATACTAATGCTATTTTCATATTTGTGATCCGTGTTTTATGTTAAATCCTCCATGTTTTCTGTATGATTGGTCTTCTTCTCCTATTTGTATTTCTCCTTCATATCCTTTTTCAGATGAATCAGAATATACGTCCATTTCGGAATAGACCAAATCTCCTAATGCGTTATGGGTTTCTTCGTCATTTACCCCGATATCAGTTCCTACTAATTCGTCCATTCCTTCAAGCTCCCAATAGTTTTCTGCTAAGTATTGAACGAATTCTTCTTCAGTTGTTCCTTTATAATTAGGGAATTTTTCAGTGTCTAATGTTACGATAGGAGTTGCTTCGGCAATATATCGATACTCGGTTCTTCTTACCTGTACTTTCATTTATTTTCCGTTTTCGTAATTATCTAAACCTTGAATGTATGCTACTGCATCTAAGAGATTATCTCTTTTATGATTGTAACTTTCTCTTGAAAACTTAAGAGCAACTAATGCTTTAAACATATCAGCGCCACTTACATCATGGCCTGTCATACCTTTAAATATTAGGGCAGCTCTGTCCATGCCTTCTGAAAAAGGACCGTAATTACGATCCGCTTCTTCACTCCTGTTGTTTACAATTTCGTTTGCTTCTTCTAAGATACTTTTCATAAGAATGTGTTTAACTATTATACTCTATATATGCGTTTTGTTTACGGCTAATTTTTCTAATTTTGATTCTACTAGAATTATTAGATCTTCAATTCCTTCGTTATATGCGAATTGTGTTTCGTGGTCCATGTTTGCATACTTAATTTCATCTGCTGCATTGGTTAGTAGATTAACCAATACCTTTACGTCTTCTTTGCTCATCTTTGTTTTATTTTAGTAAGTTTTCTATTCCTAATTCTTCGGCGAAAGCAACTGTGATATCCTTTAGCAGCTTTACATTTTCTTCTGAGAAATCAGTGTTATCAAATTTAAATGAAATTGTTTTATCATTTGCACCTGTGCTTTCTTTTACGAATTCAAAACCTGGAACTTTAGATTTTATACTGTCAATTATCTTTCCTGTTTCATCTATGATTCTAGTAAGTCCATGATCTTTAACTAAATATCCAGATATTTTAATTCCAAGGTCATGGTTCTTTTGATTAATAACCCATTCGATACCTAATCTAGAACCAGTATAAGCCTTTCCAATATAAAGGTATCTACTACGGTGTGGTAATTCTTTTCTATTTTTGAATCCCATTTCAGATGAAGCGACTTTCATCCATTTTAAACCAAGCTCTTCAAGCGAAGCGAGTTTAACTGAAACCTTTTCCTTCTTTTCTTCTATTCCATATACATCTGCAAAATAACCTTGGTCATTAAACCTCAAGTGTATGGCGTAAGAATCTTCCATCTTAGAAAATTCATTAAGATAGGGTGCGTCGAATTCTTTAAACGCGATTGCAAATGAATATACTTGTTCGTAGTCCTGTTTAAGTCTATTAGATTTAAGATAGAACTGTTCATGGTGATCATTGTCCCATTTACCCTTTTGAGATTGACTCATCACTTCAAAATAATACATCTGTCCTTCGTCTTCAAACGTAAGATCAGCTCTTTTGGTTGCCATTCCAATTGTGATAGGTGTTTCTAATTTTCTGTCTATATCTTCAATACTGGATAAACCACATGCTTCGATTACAGTGTTCATTTCTTCTTTGCCAAAAAAGGCTTCTACGAATTGAGTTTCTCTATTACATTCATAGGCTGAAAATACATCTGTTAACGTGTGGTCGTTGGTTTTAATTCCTTTCGAATATCTTTTCATTTATTGCTTTGTTTATTAATTACTATACTAATATAACAAAAAAACCCGAGATAAAAAAATCTCGGGCTGCTTTTTTTCAAAAAAAGTGCAATTTTTTACAAGTCTTCTGGAAAATACTTGTCAAGTGCTTCTAATTTATCATCAGCATCGACTAACATTGATAAAGCTTCTTCTGCATTTTTATAGAAATCGCCGGTTGAGTGATCTCCGATACCAGATCCTTTATTTCCTAAAAGATCTAAAGATAAAAGTGCTTTTGATTTTTCAGCTAAGGCGCTAGCTCTTAGCATTTCGATTAATTTCTTATTCATAATTGAGTTTCTAGTAGTTTAAATGTTTCTTCTTTTAAAAATTCTTCAAAGGATAAAGGGATCATTTCTCCTAAAATAGCATTTACCTTTGAGCTATTAAGTGCGTATCTTCTATCGTGTCCGAGACGGTCTGCTACAAATTCAAATTCAGGAGTTTTGCCCATGATGTTTCCTATCATTTCAATAACTTCTAAATTAGTGTATCTTTCCTCTGAACCAATATTAAATACTTCGTTAATTCGGTCTGACATCATTAAGTTATAAATAACTAAAGTGTTGTCTGTTACGTCCATCCATTCTCTAACTTGCTTTCCATCTCCATAAACAGGAATTTTCTTTCCTTCTTTAATAGAGCGCATGATAGTTGGGATAAATTTTTCTTTATGCTGATGAGCACCATAATTGTTACATGTTCTGGTAATAATATATGGAAGATCAAATGTTCTGTTAGCTGAAAGGACTAGCATGTCTGATGATGCCTTAGTCGCCGAATAATAAGAAGAAGCTACTAGCGGAAATTCTTCATCCGCTACTACGTCCTTACTAATGTCGTCCATGTCGCCGTAAACTTCATCTGTAGAAATATGAATAAATTTTCTAAGATTAGGGTTTTGTCTAGCACACTCTAAAAGATTGAAAGTTCCTTCAACGTTTGTTCTAACGAAAGGTCTACCGTCTTTTATAGAATTATCTACATGACTCTCAGCTGCGAAGTGAACAAGGAAATCATATTCTCCTAGATCTTCTACTGTTACTTCGCAAATATCTTTCTGAATTAATGTTACTTTAGTTTTAATGTTATTTGGATTTGCAGCATAAGTCATTTTATCAACTACTACAATTTCCGCTGTTGGGTTTTTTCTACCAATCGTGTTTACAAATTCAGATCCTATAAATCCAAATCCACCAGTTACTATTATTCTCATTTGTTATTAATTATTTTAGCCGCTTCATCAGCTGTTAATGACTTTACATTTTCTTCTATAATAGAAGGATTCTGCAAGATGGTTTGCTTAGTTATTAAATCTTTAATTCTTGTCGTAGACCAATTATGTGATCTAGTTGTATAAATAACTTCGATTGGCATGTGATCTCCCGTGAATCTTTTACCAATGTAATCATCTCCTAAAATTCTAACATCTGGTTTATAAAATTCCATTAAGTTAATAAGATCTTCTTCTGTTTGATATGTAACTACTTCGTCTACGTATTTAATAGCCATTAAAGTTTTATATCTTTCATATAATGGAATTACTGGCTTGTATTTAGTAAATCTAGTTTCAGACGGATCTCTTTGCAGAAATACCATAAAGTAATCACAGTGTTCTTTTGCTGTTTCGAATGTGTAAATATATCCAGGGTGGAGAAGATCGAAGTTCCCTGCTGTAAATCCTATTTTACCTTTATTTTGATCCATTTATTTTATTTTCTTGCAACTTAATTCTGAGCCACAACTGGTGAATAATTATTTCAATAGATTTTTCATCATCTTCTTCGAGTGCAGTTATGATAGTAAAGTTATCAACTAATTTTCTAGCTCCGTCTAGATGAGAAAGACTAGAACATGAATCAATCACAGTTTCGATTTTCTCTATCGCTTGAATTGACCATGTGTTAAAGTTTTCGGGTCTGAAAATAATGTTATCCATATTGTATTATACTTAAAAAAACTAAATTGTTTATATTTTATATTTAGATCTATACCACTTGATAAGAATACTTGCCGTACTGTAGTTGGTAGCCAAGGGGATGTCATGGACATCGCAAAGTCTCATTAGCATTGATATATCTACATCATGTGGATGTTTATCGAGAGGGTCTCTCATGAATATTACGCCTGTGATTTCTCCTCTAACTACCATTGCCGCTATTTCAGCATCTCCACCTAGAGGACCACTTTGAACAGTAGAAACTCTATCAATTCCAGCATGCTCTACCTTTTTCCCCGTAGTTCCTGTAGTAACTATGTCTACTGCATCGCTATTAAAGAAATCTAATCTCTTAGATACAAATGCTACCATGTCTGCTTTTTTGTTATCGTGTGCAATTAATGCGAATCTCATCTTGTCCATACTCTATTAATAAAAAATGCTCTGTAGTTATACAGAGCATTCTTAAATTGTTTAAATATTTTAAAGATTACCAGCTAGCAGCCCATACAAATTCAAAGTTATGTTTCTTACAAAACTTTTCAATCATATCTGAAACCTTAGCTTGAGCAGCTTCGTATTTAGCATAATCTTTTCCATCTATAATGTTATAAGCGCTTTCTCCATATTCATCAGGATGTCTTAATTCTCTTGGCTCGTCAGTCTTATAATAAACTTTCTTTTCAGCCGTTCTAATATAAGGCATTCTTAATTCTATTCTTCTATGTGCTTTTCTTCCGCTTGCCTTTGCGATGTCATATTGCTTTTCGATTCTTGGCTTTAATCTAGTCCATTCGGCTAATATTTTATCATTAGCTTTAAAACCTGCTAAGATAGTTTTCATGTCAAATTCTACTCCGTTTACTCTTTTGTAATCTTTGAAAACTCCAACTACATCATCCATAAATTTATCAAAGCTAGAAATAGATTGATATGATCCGTGAACAATTCCCATACCCCATTCGTCTTCTACTTCATTAGTAGATACTTTTTTAGTTCCATTAAATAATTTTGCAAATGAATAATTAGGTCTACGAGTTGAGTTGTTAGACGAAAACTTAAATACTTCATGTTTCCATGATTTTCCTCGAAGATCAATAGCTAAACACAAATTACCTCCATAATTCCATTCTGATCTATAAACTCTACATCTAAATTGAATTTTTGGAAATTCCTTTTTTAAACGCTCTGCCATTTGTAAACCGTTACCGAAGTTAGATTCTCTTTTGTATGCTTCTTTACATTCTTTAGATTTTCTAGAAATAGCTAAAACCTTACTTATTGTATAATATGTTTCTGAATCGAATATTTCATCGTCTGTTTCTTTATCTAAAACAGCACTTTCATTAATAGATTTTAAATGAGTCAGTTTAGTGGTTGTTGATTCTGCAAATGCTTCAATATCCCATTGGATTCTTTGCATTGCATCTTCACCTCTAAAGTTTTTCTCCACCCAATCAATAAGTCCTGGTTCGAATTGTGCGTTTTGTGCCATATCATAGGCGTTCTTCCAACCGTCGTTCGATGCAACATCTTCTAACCATTGATCATATTTCTTTTGAGTCCATCTTACTTTCTTAGCAGCTTTCTTATGAGGACCTGCTCCTAAAGTTGACTTTACAGTATTATAATGGTCTGGACCAGCAAATACGCCTTCTGCCCATTCTTGATCTCTTTTATTACCGTCCCAATATTTAATTTCTTTTCTGAATCTTCTTAGTGAATAATTACCACCTTCAATTTGTTTGCGCTTTGTTACTTCTCCTTGTCTGTAACCTATTTCAATCTTCTTTTCTTCGGCAGTTTTAGGATCCATTTCGAAATGTAAAGATTTTACCAAATCTGCAATACCGTCAAATTTACCTTCAGTAACTGCTGATTCACTAAGACCTAATGATTTATTAACTAGATCTTCAATAACGCTAGAATAATCGTCCTTCAAAGCCCATTTAATTGTTTGGCCTTCACTTCTTGCTTTCTTGTTTATCCATTTAAGGTGTGTTGCATCGGTAAGAAAATCAGAAGCTTCTTTTGCAATTCCCTTTGGATCTATTTTCCATTCATCAATTGTAGTACCAAAGTTATTACCGTATGTAGAACCATTAGTTCTTTTAAGGTTATTGATTCCACCAATCTTAATGTATATGTCATTATTAATAGGCATTGCTTCAAAGAAAACTACATCTCTTTCTTCTGGGTTGTTTTCACCAGATACTTGATCGATAGCATAAGTACTATGAACTCTCCATGTAGGTTCGCCCTTTACGTTATAAGGTGCTGAATGAGTATCTCCACCAAATTCAGAAGCCTTTAACTTATATGCCTTAGCTTCATTAGTAGATCCGAAAGATTCAAATGATATAATGTTTTTCATTTCGCGTTGTTTCTTTTTATTTCTCTTCTTCTTATACTCTTCTTCGGCATCTCCTTTTCCGGCTGGAATATCCCCTGATCCAACTGATGTTTCAGATGGTAAAGAGACTTCTCCCATTCCGGCCATATCGCCAAGTGATAAGTTTTCGTTTTCGTTTAATTCCATATCTTAATATTCAAATGGCGGTGTTCCATAATCACTTTGTTCAATACCATACCATACTCCTGATACTTGTAAATACCACCATCCATATTTAGTGTCGTCTACTACTTTAAATTTCTTAGGTAATTTAACAGATTTTTTTGGAGCTCTAGCAATATACTTTAAAACTGGAACACCATCGTCCCATGTTTTTTTAGTAGATCTTGCTTGAACTGATTGTCCATCTGAAAACGCATCAAATGCTTTTGCATCTTCTATTTCATCTGCTAATAAATCGATAGCTGATTCATTAATGTATTGTTCAAATAATTTTACTTTTTTCATAATTACCAAACTATATTTTTGTTATCCCATTTAGCGATTCTTTGCTTAAGCTCTAGGGCTTTACGTTTAGCATCTCTCATATAATATGAAGAGGCTTTTCCGTATTGTTCTTCTTCAGTTTTCATATTAACGTATGCTGATACATATCCTTGATAATCTGACAATATATTTGAAATATAGTTATTTAAATCTCTTGGTCTAATTTCTCTTCCCTTTGGATCTTTTCCTATTGTTAATTCATTATAATTTCCAAGTTCTTTCTTCGCTAAACCAGCCATTAAGAATTGATGTGCATCTTCGATAATTTCTTTAACCTTTTTGTCTATTTTATCTGGGTTATCGGCTCTCTTAGCAAGAATATCGTTATACCTTGTTAAGTTATCCTCTTTGATTTTCTTAGGGTTTGTAAGTGCAGTAGCTCCAGACCTTGCCTCTGCTCTTGCAGATGTTTTGTCATTAGTAGATAAAGAATCTCTTAATGCGTCTAAATTAATAATGTAACATTCGTCAGACACTTCTGCAATTCTTTTAATGTTACCTAGTCCCGTTCCACTATATTGGTTGTGTGATTTGTTAACACCAACAGTATCTTTAGATCCAGGGTATTTACCCATGTTCTTAAGTCTTCTTGTGTTTTTCTGCTTCCCTTTCATGTCATCGTTTCTATTCCATATTGAATCGTTCTGAAACATTTCATTTTTTCCATTAGAAACAGCTAATAAACAATTTCCAGGAATCATTTCAACATATCTTGAAGAAGGAGCATATTCGTTTTCTTTTTCATTTCTAGAAATCCAAAATACAATTACGTTTCCGAATGTTTTTGCTTTCTTATATACTTCAACTGGGTTGCTATTAGAAATTATCATATCATCGGTAACTTTATCTAGTGCTATTTTAGCAAGACCATATATACCTTTAATTAATTCCTTACCACCTTTTTTGATGTCTATTAATCCTCTTAACTTAGAAGAAGCTAGAGCTTCATTAAGTTCAATATCTACTGATTCTTTAACAACTAATTCTGCATCTATAGCTACTTCATGTGAAATAGTCTCTAAACCATTAATTAGAATTGTACCATCCTTTTGTATGCCAGTAACTTCACCAGAATCAAAAGGTTTTTTAGAACTTTTACCTAGAACAGAAACTCTATCGCCTATTTTAAATTTAGATTTAGCTTCAGTAACTACTGATTCAGTTGCTCTGTATTTTGAAAATTTACCTTTTTTAATATTCTTAACTAATTCTGCTTCACTATCGTCTATGTTACCATATACATCATTACTTGTTGCTGCGTTTACTATTTCACCAGCATCACCAATAAAATAAGTTCCTCCTGCATATTCGTCTCCATCCATATCTAGATCAAAACCACCGGCATCTAATGAATTTTTAGAAATTGTGAATTCTTTTCCGTCTGCTTTTGAAAGAGCAGCTGCTAATTTTTGTGCTATTTTAGCAGTATCTTTCTGCTTCATAACCTTTGCTTCATTGATAAAATTATCGAAGTTAGTATATAGTTTCATTTTATATTGTTTTGTTTATAATAGTATATATCTTTTAATGTAAGGAATCATGTGCTAATTCATTAGCTAAGTCTCCATTATCATCTGTAAAATCTGATAATTCTTCGTCAGTCATTTCTTTTCCATTAGAATATTCACCATAGCTAAAGTATGCATCTGAAAAATCTGGATAATCTTTCATATCAACATCTTCCATTTCTAATGAACTAATATCTACTTTCTTTCCTTTAAATTTAATATAATTAGCTTCGTTAATAAAAGATTCTAATGTTAAACTAACAACTGGTTTAATTCCAGTTAATATTCTTTTTCCAAATTTAGAAAGACCAATTCCATTTTCACTTACTGTAAAGTATTTAGAATTTCTTCTCATCCATCTTTTATTATCGATTGATTTTTCTTTTAGAATATTATTGAATTCTTCTTCTGTTAATACACCATCCGCTAATGCCTCGATCATTGCGTTTCTGACTTTAGCAGTTCTACCTGAAGTTTGTGCAGGATGATTATCGGTATATCTTCTTTTTATTTGAATTTTAGATTCTCTAAGACCCGGTTTCATTACGTTTAATTCCCACCACTGTTCTAATTGGTGATAAATATTTGCACCCATGTTTGAAATCATGAAGTCAATTACATCATCATAATCGTCTTTTTCATCTTGATAAAAACCAGGAGTATCGATATATTCTTTACCCATTATCTTTCTAACTGCTCTTTCTGGCATAGCATCGATTTCTTTTAAAAATTCTTCGAAATCTTCATCGTTTTTAAAACCCTTAGCTTCAGTAACCATTGATTCCATTAGGCCAATAGCAATATCTCCAACGACTCTATCTGCTTGTCCGTTTTCAACATATTTCTTATTAATAATAACGATCTTATTTCCAGATACTGGAATAATATACATTGGCATCATACCTGTACTAAAATCATACTTATATGAACCTTTAAGTTTTTTACCAATATCCATAAATGATTTACCATCATCTAAGACTTGTTTTACGTAATCGGCAATAGTGTCTAAGTTACCGTCGTTTTTAGCTTCAGTAACTACTGATTCATTGTTCTTATTAAACTTTTTCATCATATTAACCGCAGATAATCTAACCTTTAATCTTTTAATATCTTTAGCGTAACCATGTTTGTTTTCCTTTGTTAACTTTTCAATTTCAGCTTCTATCTCCGCAGCTTCGTCTTTTTCTTCTTTCTTTTCAGTAACTACTGATTCATCTAATCTCATTTTGCTAATAGTTTCTTTTACAAATCTAACAGCATCTTGAATAGAGTAATCAAATTCTTTTGCGATTTTATTTAAAAAAGTTTCAACCATTTTCTGCTCTTTTGAAAGGGCTTCATTAACTACTGATTCTACCATTACTAGCCCTATATCTTTATATGCTATTTCATGCTCTTCACCGTCCTGATCTACTGCAAATACTGATTTAGCATGCCACATTTCAGCATTGTCATCGTTATTAGAATCAGGATTATAAATAATGTATTCTTTTCCGTTTCCAGTTTGAATCATTGCATCATCTGCATCACCTAATTTTTTCAATAACGATTTTTTAGTATACTTTTCTTCAATAGCTTCACCTGACGTATATTCAAAATCATTATACAGTGCCTTTAGCCATTGTAAAAACTCAGGAGTTTTTTTCATTACTTTTTTATGTCCGTATTCTTTAAAGAATTCTTTCTGAAAAGTATCAAATGATTTGTGATTACCTATCATCTGGTGAATGTCTGACATAACACCTTCAGTGATAACTAATTTTACATCTTTATTTTTACCAGCTACTGCATCATCTAGTTCATTTGTAAGAGCTTTCTTCTTTTTTGTTAGATCTATTAGCTGCTGTCTAGTTGTTGCTTTCTCATCACTTCCGTCTTCTGCAGCGATGTATATCTTTACAATATCTTTCATCTTATTAACTGTTTCTCCAAATTCCTTTGAAATCTTGTTAATAGATCTAGCTTCTAATATATTAGATTCTTCAATGTATTCTCCTAATTCAGGATCGTCCCATCCGTTAGGATCTGCTAATACTGATTGTAAATCTTCTCTTGAACCTGTTAGCTCAACTTCTGGCCAACCACTTGGTCCACTAGGATCTAAAACTTTCATTGTAACTTTATGTTTCTTTAAAAGTTTTTTAAGTATCTTTGATTTAGGATCCATTGCATCCATAACTACAGTAGCTTCATTTAAATTTTCGTCTAGCTTATCAAAGAATCCACCATGTTCACTTTGTAAATCTTCACCATACTTGTCGTCCCATATTTTAGCTAATTCATCTTTAGTAATTTTACCTTTATATTTTCCCATGATTTCAACATAGACACTACCATATTCATATTCAAAATCTTCACCATAAGAAAAATCCCATGCCTTTTCAACATCTTTAATTGTAAGCTTTTTGGCTTCAGTAACCTTTGATTCATACCATCCGTTTTCGTAATCGTCATCATAATCGTCATCGCTCTCTTCTTCTTGATACCATGATTGATTTGGATCAGATTCAGCTTCTTGTGTAAAGTCGTGTCTTTTCCAATTAAATCTTGGATCTTCAACTAATGCAGGGAATAATGTCTTTTTCTTTTTATCTTTAGTCTTTATTTTACCGAATGCTAAATCAATACCAAGTTGTCTTAATTCTTTAAATGAACCTTTCATTGTTTTAACATCTTCTTCAGTATATCCATTCATTGTAGCAACAAGATCATAGTAATCCATTCCTCCAAAGCTACCGTAACCTTCATAATCCTTTTCAGTCCACTTGTTACCCATATTATCATACATAAATACTGTAATCATGTTCTGTCTTTCAGAACCTATTTGTGTATTTGTATCGTATGTAAGCCATGAAAATTGACCTTCAACTATCATCTGTTCATGTAACAATTGAGCACCAGCCGTTACAATGTTTAAATAGCTTTCAGGAATTCCATTTACAAAGTTATGTAATTCTGGTTCGAAATCTGGCATACCACATGCATATCTTGGATATGTTGCTCCTTCTGTATTTACAAGAATACTCATTCCATAATACTCTCCAAGCTCACCTGATTCAGTGTTACAATATAATACAAATACCTGTGGCACTTGAACTTTAAAGTTAGATTGTAATGGATATTCGTTATGACATCCTAATTCTTTAGTAGTGTATACGTCTAAGGAATGTAATTCTTTATCATATTTAGTTAATTCTCTATATGGAATAGAAGCTCTTTGGTTAAATAGATCTCCCCAATAAGAAGGCTTTCTCAAGGAATATTTCCCAGAAACCTTTTTGTATACTTTATATAAATCAACGTTTTCGTTCATTGAGTTTACAAAGCTTTCGAATGTTTTTTTAGTGCTCATTTTTATTTGTATTTGTTTATTTAAACGCGGTTAGGCTTTATTTTATATTTAAATTTACCCTGTGTAATAGAATATATTTGTAATTCGCTAGTTTTACCAGGTAATCTCTTATAATAATGAAAAGCTACTATTTTCTGTGCTTTAGACTCTATAAAAAGAAATGGAGTAGATATATCTCCTACTGCTGAAATTACATCGTTTTGTATTTCAGTAAATGTTCTAACGGAAGACTCAGTCTCTATTATACTTTTAATTTTTTCTGCAGTTTTAGAGTCACTTAGCTTTCCTAATTCTACGTCATTAAATTTAATTACTAATGCGCCGTTATCTTCTTCTCCAGGACCTATTTTAAAATCTCTTTCACTAGAAGAAAGGGCCTGAATATCTGTCTTAGTTAAATTCTGAATATGCTTAAATCTTTTTCCACCTACAGTTCCCCATTCATTTATCCAACCACCAGAGGCAGCCATATCTTTACCATCTCCGTCCGGGTTGATTTCTTTAATCTTATATTTTACTGCGTCATATAATGCCGTTAACTCCGGTACATAATCACTATTAATTCCCTGGTGTTTTGCACCTGTTCTCCAATTTTGTAACATGCCCTTTGATATTTGAGCTTCTTTTAACTCACATTTACCAGAGGGTGGTTTAATTGGTGACCACTTTTCACTATATAATTCTAAGTCAGTATCGGCAGAACCTCCACCTATTTTTATATTTTCTACAATATATGCTAGCATTATTTCTCCAGCACCAATTCCATTATCGTCTCTTCCAATATTAAGCAATTGGTTTGCTTCGTTTGCATTTAACATTAAATATTTAAAAACTACCCCAAATGTATTGGCATCCATTTTAGAAAGCCATAACCTACCATCAGGTTGTTGTTTAACATCTGATGTTGAAGTAAACTCAACACCTTGCCATGGACACTTATTCCTTTTAAATGTTTTATTAATTGAATTAAATAAATTCTGCTGGGCAGCCTTACTGCCGGTTGATGCAACTCCAATATAGGATTCTATAATTAATGCTTCATTTTCAGCATTGGTTTTTGCAGCACTATGAAGTGCTCTTTCAAAATCGTACCTATCCATTATTTTCTAAAAATTGTTTAAATGTTAATAATGATTCAGTGACTTCATTTGATTCTGAAGCACCTACTGAATCTTCTAATTTTTTCTTAAGTTCACCATACATTTTATGTAAGGCCTTTGGTGTTGTAGACTTAAATAGTTTTTCATCTCCATCTAACATTGCATTTCTAACCTGAGTCGCTGAAATATTATCGTCTGTTCTTGGAATTTCAAATAATCCAAAATCACTTCTAACTCCAAGATCTTCTCTATAAGAATCTTTATTTACTTGGAATCCATAAGTTTTCATTCTATCACTTCCTGTTCCCCATAATACGGGCTCATAAGTTGGTCTCATTGCATTGAACATTGTATCAATACCTCCGGTTGGAATTACAAAGATTTCTTTTAAGAATGGATATTGTCGTTGAACCGCCTTAAACATATCTAATTGTGTCTTCTCATCGTAAGGTCTTTTAAATGCATCTTCCTTTTTCTTATTCTTTGCTTTTACTAATAAAACAACTACAGGATGTCCATTTTCTTTGTGTATAGTTTCTAATACCTTAGCATGTCCAAGTGTAAATGGTTGAAATCTACCAACAAACATATTTACTAATTCTCCTCCTTGTTCAGGATGATCTACTTTGAGTGCTTCATTTAAATTAACACTTGTCTTTACTTTATTATGTAATATGAAATTATTGAAATCATAGATTGAGTTTTCGTCTGTATTTTCAACAAATACCTTTTTATCGATGGTTTCAATTATTTGATTTAAATGCTCTAGCATTTCTGCATTTATAATATCGCTTTCCTTGCTTCTCTTTTTTCTAAAAGAACCTAGAGTTATTTTAAATAATTCTGCAAGTATTGGGTTTTCAACATAGGAAAGAGTGGTCTCGTTCTTAATGTATTTAGTATTTAGTTTAAAGGAATCTGAATCTGCAAAATCAGCTGATTCAAAGTTAACACCAATAAACTTAGCAGAGTGTTCTTTAACATACGTATTAAACATTACTGACATTAATTCAATATATCTCCAATCTGCGGTTTCTTCATTCAACTGAATGTCTTTCATTTCAAATGTAGAAATAAATTCAATAAGACCAGCGATAGTAATTTGATACATGTGACTTGATCTCTTGTTTTCACTAACAGTTCTTGTAAAATCTTCTAATTTAAAAGATCTAGATTTTTTCTCATCAATAAAAGAAACTATTAATCCGTCTATCTCCACTTCAAAATCTTCATTTAATGTGGGAGAAACTGCGTTTGGATTAAATGTTTTAATCATCCTTTGAGTGAAAGGTAATCTTGCATCTGTGTTTGGATCGTAATCGAACGCTTCAGAAAACTCTTTATCTGACATAGATAAAATAGCTATTAATTCTTCTTTTTGCATTTGAGATAACATACCATCAAACACAATACTAGGTCCTTGAACCTCTAATATCTTTGCCCATTTATTTAATACAACTGGATCGCTAATTGTTTTTCTAATCTTACCTGACTCATTCATAGTTTGAATGTGAGTAAGTATTAAATTATTTTTGGGTAGTCTAGTATATTTGTATTCTGACACGTTTAATTCAGGTAAATATTCAAAACCAAATTTCCAATCATGTGGCATTTGTTCCTTTATGCTAGGATCTAAACTTTGAATGTGTTTGACACCTGTTTCATATAAACCTACTATCGTTCTGTCTATCATGTTCATTCTAGAATCTCCAGACTTGTAATATTCAAATTTAGTTTGGTTTCTTCTAACGTGAAATGAAGCTCCTTGTATTTTTTCAGTTACTAGAACCCTGCTATTCAACATATCTTGAAATGCGTTGATATTAGTTTCCTGAAATACTTGTCTTAGTTTTTTAAGTGCCATATTATATTATTTATCTTCCATACTTTATGATTCCCATCAGCTGATTGATAGCAGCAAAAGTACCTGTTAGTTTCATAGTCTTTCCTTTATATACAAAAACTATTCCTTCGGTTGGTATGATAGATTCTACTCCTCCAATTCTATCAAGTCTATCAAGTTCTTTCATTACTCTATTAACCTGGTCAACTTCACCTCCTTTTTTGATCTTGTCTGCTTCTGTTCTAATCTGATTATGTAGTCTTTGCATCTCCTTATCAGGATTTGCTGCTACAAAATTAGAAGCATTTTTAAGAATTATAGATCCTAGTTCTAAGAATAAATCTTCAAACGGTCTAATGTTTTCTTTATATTTCTTTTTAACATCTTCTTTGTCAAATTTCTTAACAGAAGCTGCTTCATCTTTTCCTATTTCCTTTGCAAGTGATCTCATATTTAAAGACTTCTTATCTCCATAGGCCCATCTTAATAATAAACCTTCCTTATAGTCTTGTTGTAAATCAGGGAAATTTGTATCTATTGTTTCTCTCCACCACATTTCATGATATCTAGAAACTTCATCAGCATCTGTTAAATTATAACGATCTCTTAATGTTTCTATTTGTTTTATAAATTTAGATTGATTTTTATCAAAATTAAGATCTTTACCTATTTTAACAATCTGTGGGGGAATTACAGTGAATATTTTTCCTATATTAGCTTTAACACCTTCTAGTGCTTTAACTATTGCAGCGGCTGATTTATTATCATCTCCGATAAAATTACCTTCTCCGTCAGTTTTCTTAATACCGTGAAATTGAATAACATCACGATCATAATAGATAACGTTTGGATTCTTAGAATAAATTAATTCCATGTTCATCCAGTTTTTACCATTATCAAAAACTTCTAAATCTTTAGGTGATAATTTTACTAAAGCATTTGCTAAATCTTCTGCAGCAAATTGAAAAGTATCTTGAACTAATTTACTAGCATGTCCTTCAAATTTATCTTTAAATGATTTTAAATCCATAGGATCTTTTAAACCACCTTTATTTCTAGAAAATTTTACTTCTCCATCCTGTACTGTTGCAAATACATTTTGTCCATCGGTCTTTTCAGTAGGTTCTTCTTCGAAGTTTAATTCTCCTTGGAGACCAGATGTTACAATCTTCTTAAAATCTGCAAAGGTTAAATCTTTTTCATCGAAAGGATGAGACATGTGACCAGCTGCACCTCCTTCTAAGATTAATTCTTCTTTAAGTGTATTGTATTTTTCAACGATATATTCGTCAAACGATAGAACTTTACTCTTATTTTCACTCATATAATGTGCAACATATTCCTCTCTGGTCATACCTTGTACATCTGCATGATGTTGAATAAAATCTACGAAGTTGTTATTTAGTTCCATGTATATAGCTAATATAATTAAAAAACTTGACCCGGAAAAATCCAGGTCAGTTTATTTTTATTTTTTATTATAAATATCTATCGATAAATTCTTGTTTGCTTCCAGTAAATGATCTAGTCTTTGGGCCGAAAAGAACAATCTCAGCGCCTTCTGATTTAAGCCAATCTGCAACTTTTTGAGCTTCTTTCTTATCAGCTGATAACCATACTGTGTCAAATTCAGGACCATGAGACCTTTGCATTACAATACCTCCTTTTTCATTTGTAAAATTAAACTTATCTCCAAGAGCAGCACTTACTTTAATATTTTTATTAAAATTCTTTTTATGATTCTTAAAAGAATATGCTAAAGCACCTGAGTAACTTTTAGTGTCAGTTGTAAATTCATCTAAAGATGTAGTAGTACCTTCACTTATCTCTTCTGATTCGTTACACATTGAAACTAATTCTTTAGCAATCTTTTTTGCTTTAGAACCTTTATGTCCGTATGCTTCGACTGTGTCTAATGCATCTTCCATTTCCATTCCATGTAATTCACCCATATCTCCGTCTCTTTCATCTAAAAGATCCTGTAAGATATCATTAGCTTCTGATTCGTTAACTACTGATTCAAATGCTGGAACTAATCCAGTTTCTCCGTAGATATCTGCCATCATCCATTTTTTAGAACCTTCATCCCATAAATAAACGAATTCTGCACCACCTTCGTAATTTGCATCTTTAATATATTTGTTAATATTCTTAACATTACCTTTCATCAGATTAACATCTCCGCCATAGAAATTAATTTTCTTAACGTCTTTATCTAAACCTGAATTATCTCCATTTTTAAGAACAAAATCTACATTTTTACCACTTTTAAAGGTTGATTTAATAATAGGCAACATGTTTTCAGGATATGAATCATAGTGAGTATATACTGAAGTAATATTTCCTTTCTTGTCTATTTTACCAAATTGACCTCTAGTTCCTTCATTAATTACATAATTAATTACTTCGTTAAATTTAGATTCTTTTAAAGAAATTTCTTCTTCAGTTAATTGAAACTTAACTGATTCTTCTACTGCATTAAATCCTGCTAATAATTTTTCAGCAAGTTTAGATTCACCAATAGATTCTAAATATAGAGCAGTACCTTCAGCAACTCCAATACCTGACCATCCGGCTGCATTTGAAATTCTAGAATAATACTCATCTAATATCTGTGATATTTTCTTTGCTCCTACTATAATAGCTTGTTTACCAAGAGTTAAAGGATTAACAGTAACGCTTCCTAATCTTCCTTTGATAATTTTTTCAGTAGCTGTTCTTTCTCTATGAAAATTAGCATCAGTCAATGCTTCAGCATAAATATATTTAATAGCTCCTAAGTGAGAAATTTTATCAGCTGTTAAGCTTCCTAGTTCTGCAAATATTTTATTGTATTGAGTTAATACTTTCTTTGCATCTCTTTTGTATTTAATATCTAAGGCCTCATTCATTAATGATTCTCCTAATCCCCAGTAATTTGCGTGATCGTATTCAACTGGGAATATACCTAAATCACCTTCATCACCTTCTTCACTTTTAACAATTTTAGCAAGATAGTAATCTCCCTTTGCAGTATCTTCATATCCGTATGAATCTGCATCTGATCCCATTTCTTTTTTAAATTGCTTTGATATATTTCTCCAATTATCGATAGCGATTATTTCAACTTCGCTTCCAATTGAATTTTCAGTAGTATCTCCTACTTTAAATTTAGCTTTTTCATTAATTACAGATTCATACAATTCGTAAGATATACCTGAATCATCCATTAACTTCTTAAGATTTGGTATATCATTAGTATATACTGTTACTTCACCGTCACCTCTTCGTGTTCTGGATATTTTATTCTTAATCATTTCATCCTTTAAAATCTTATGTACCATTGAAGCATCATCCAACTTACCAAGTCTAACAATATCTCTTTCAGTAACTAAAGATTCTGAAAATTCTTCAATATGTTCCATATCGATTTCATCTTCTCCCTTTAATTCTTTTTGTACTTCTTTAGACTTTACTAATTTTGAAAGATCTTTCATAGTGATTTCTCCATCAATGAAGTCAGCTAGTATATAGTATTGATTAGCAGAATATCCTTCACTGTCTCTAAAATCACCAATTTCTTCAATTGCTGCTTTAGTAACGGTCTTAGCTTCAGTAACTAAAGATTCGCTTAATGAATTTCTTAGACCACAGTGTACGCATTCTACCGTTCCGTCCTTGTCAATTTGCTTATATAAATGTCCTTTTTTATTAGTACACTTTGGTTCGTCTGATTCAGTAACTTCTTCTACCTCTACTTCTATTTCAGCAATTTCTTCTTCTGAAACATCTCCAAATATTTTTGAAATAATTGATTCTTTCTGATCTTCTTCTAAACCTTCGAAAGAAGTTAATCCTAATTCATCTAGAATAGCAGCTATTTTACCAACTGATTCTTGTCTTTTTAAATTGTTTTCTTCTCTAAGTTTACTAACAGATTCCTGTTTTCTAATCTCTGTAAACGATTTAAATGAAGAAATTTTATTAACTTGTGCCATTTTTTAATGTTTATTTAATTTAGTTTCGTTATTCTATATATCTCCGTCAAATTTGACTTTCTTAATACTATACTCAAATTTCTCTTGTTTATAAATTTTCTGCCTTGCCTTACTATGTTTATATAAATAGTTATCCCATTCGTCAGTTCTAATGTCATCCACAAAATCGACAATTAATACAGCTTCTTTAGACTCATGTTGCCTTAGACCTCTACCAATTGACTGCCTGATGATCACCTCGGACTTAAATGACTCTGTAAAGAATATATTGTGTATTTTCTTAATGGAAATTCCAGTAGAGAATGTACCATAACTCGCCACAATAACTACTTCATCTCCTGCTTCCATTTTCTTTTTATATTCTTCTCTAATATCTTTATCTGTTCCTCCATCTACATAAAAAACTCTTTTATCTGAGTTTTGGCGGAGCTGTTCGTATATTTTTTTACCATGTTCTATTCTATGAAACAGAACTAGAGAGTTCCTAGGGACCTTACCAACAACATTACATATAAAATTAAGTCTACCAAAAGAATTAATAATATAGTTTTGTTCTAGTTGAAAAACATCCTTCCTATCATACTTATTAAATGCTAATTCTTCAAATGCTTTTTTTGCGGAATCAGGTGCGTAATTCATTTCAATTACCTTTACTTTACATTTAGCAATGTGGCCTTGACTCTGTAAGAATGCAGCCTTAACTTCACTAATCACAGGTCCAGTCTGACTCATTAGAGTTAACTTATCTAATGTTCCGTCTTTAGGAATCGTACCTGATAAACCATACTTATATTGTGCACTTGTACATTTTTGTAATATAGTCTTAATAGAATTAGATTTCGCCTTATGAGTTTCATCTACAATAACAGCATCGAACTGTTGAAAATATTCTTTGGGCTTTTTAACTAAGGACTGATACGTACCTATCACTACATTTCTGTCTGACTTTATTTTCTGGCCGGCATATATCTGCTGTATCTTTAGTTTTATTCTATTCTTATTATTGTATTCGTGGAAATCTTCATGGGCCTGAACAACTAGAGAAACATTAGGAACTATAAATAATATCTTTTCGGCCTTTTCTTTTTCTAACATATACGCCACTGTTAAAAAACTAATAAGTGTTTTCCCAGCAGAAGTTGCTAATTCAGCTAAACATCTCCTAAACTTTAGGATATTAAATGCTGTTTCTATTTGATAATCCCTTGGAACAAATTTACTACCCTCAAAAAATTCTAAAGCCCATGCTTCAAATGATTCTGCACCTATGTTTCTATCAAATAGTCTTTGAATTCCATTAAGTTTAAGATCAAACTTATATTCCTTGCAAATGAGCATAACATATCTCCAAAGACCAGCGGGAATCCACTTATCGTCTTTGATGTATGAAACATATCCGTCCCATATTCCTTTCTTGACTAAAGGATTAAATCTCCAACTATCAATTCTTTTAGTTAAAGATATTTTAATCTGCTCTAGTTCAAGTTCCTCTGCTTCATCAATTCGTAAGAATTGATTATCATCCGTTAGAGTTAAAATCAATTTTCATTTAACTTTTTTTACAGTCTCGAAATATCAAGGCGATTCTTTATTGCAAAGCCCATATTGTCGAGAGTTTTTACTGAGCCTTCAATAAAGGCCTTTTGGCTTTCAAGTAAATCCAAAATCTGTTTATCATCTGAAAGATCTGCGTCGATAAAACGTTCTCTTTGTTTATCCGTTATCTTATAATCAAACTTATAATATTCGATCCATTTCTGTTTATATAACTTGTCTACTGTTCCTTTCTGCGTTCTAATTTTACCACCAATGGTTGCTAAATTTTCAACTAATATTTGCCTATAACTTAACGTGTATGCACTAACATCTTCTAGGTTAATACCTTCTTTTAAGTTTGCAGTAAGTTCTTTAATCTTTAAAGTCCATTCTGATCTTTGGTTTGCTAAATATTCGTCTAATTGTACAATCTTAGATTTGTTAGTTGATTGTTCTGTCATGTGGTGTTTTTTAGAATAATGAGTTATTATTAGTATTCTTCTTAATATAAACTTGACTCTTAAATTTCTTTTTGTATTTAGGAGTTATTTTAATTTCTTTTTCAGCATGTGATAAATCGGCTGCTGCAAACCCAATAATCATTTTTAGATTTTTGTGTCTTTTTCCATCTTCTTCGAATTGATCTAATTCGTCATTTACCATTTGTACGTAATCGTCTATCATAAGTAATAAGCATCTAGTCGTGAATTACTAAAATACTTATCCATTGTAGATAAACATTTATTTTTTGTTTTCCAAGCAGCGATAACTAGATCGTTTAGATCTTTAATCTTGCTAGGATATTTATCCATCTTTGATTCAGACAGAAATTTGTCCCATGTAAATACTTCTTTACCTCTTTTTAATTTTTGCATCATCTTTGATTTTCCTGCTTCGTCATTATCAAACATATATCTTATTGTTGGAATTTCGTCTAACTCTTCAGTTGATCTGGTTACAGACGCCAATGCTATAGAGTTAGGCATAAATAAGGCATCTAAAGGTCCTTCGAATACCGTACAAGGCATTTGGAAGTTTGCAGTCATGATACCAAACAAAGTTGATAACTTCTTAGAGGATATAAGCTGTTCATCCTGAAGAGGTATTTCTTTATTCATTTCCTGATATATCTTTTCTATATCGTATGTTAAATATCTTGTGTTTTTACTTTTCCTTAAAGATCTACTTTGAAATCCTATAACCTTACCTTCAGGTGCTAAGTTTAAAACTAAGATTCTTTTATCTCTAGGAGAATACAAGAAGTGATTAAGCTTCTTATGTAAAAACCTGTTCTTTAAATAGAAAAAGGCAGGATCACCTGGTTCTATTTCTACAAGTTTAAAAACTTCTTTAAGTTCCTTTCTTGTAGGTGATAAATCATATAAGGTTTTAAACACACCATGTTGAAGAGTGTCTACTTCATTAACAGATACTTTGTGTTCTTTAATATATTCTATAATTGTAATAGAATCTTGAGTATCTTTGAATTTTAGGTGATGATCTTTTAAAAAACCATATAGATCTGAATGTTGTCCACAATTAAAGCAGTGGAATTGTAACGTTGCCCAATATAGATTACCTCTTTTCTTATGAGTTTCACCATGCGAGTCACCACAATAAGGGCATGCCAGGTTTAAACGACCTGGCATTTCCTTAATCATGTGTTTGTTAGGGTCAGCGTGTTCTTTTACACAAACTTGTTTAACTAAACTTCTGACCTTCTGCTTTAAATCTTCTGTGATTTTTTTAGATTCCGATTTCATCTAAGAAAGAATCTAGATCATCGCTATCTGCTGATGCAGTTGAAGATTTTGCTTCTGCTGCCGTTGGAGTCGCTGTCATTGTGTCAGGGAATTCAAAGTTAGCATCGTTTCCTGTTACCGGAGCTGCTTCTTTTACTGCTGCTTTTTTAGCAGCTGGCTTCGGTGTAGAGATTACAGAATCCATTGAAGAGCCAGGGTTAAGATATTGTCTTAAAATACCATTGACAAAGTCAAGAGTTTCAGCATCCCATTTCTTATATCCATAAGGATCTAAAGACGGTGCTGTATCTAATTCACCTTTAATAGATGTCATAGCTTCTTGGTTTCTTTCAGCTGGTTTTCCATCAATTGCAATAGCTGATCTAGTTGCAGAGAATTTAGACTTATCATAGTTATTATATTCACCTTGGCGAGTAATAATAAGTTCAAAGTTCTTTCCTTCGAATAAATCATAAATCTGAGTTGGTTCACCAAATGCAGGTTTAGTTTCTTCTTCGATCTTCTCTTTAATTTTATAACCGAATTTAAATACTTTATAAGTACCTTCTAATTCAGGGTTCTGAGGATCTTTCACTACTTTAATAAGTGAGTAGTACTGTTCTCTACGCTTAAGCTTGTCGCTCATCTTACGGTCTACTGCTGAATCACTCTTACGAAGTTTGAAGAATGCATCTGCAATTGGACACTTATCTCCTACCGTTGAAGGTGAATCAATAAGTCTTCCATCACCGTTAGCATCAGTTAGCCAGTGTACATACTTTTTAACTAGTGAATTTCTTGGGTTTGTTGGATTTGGTACAAAGCGGATAAGTGCTTTATAAGTACCATCTTTACCATCATCTGCGGATGGTTTGTAGATTTCATTTGTAGAGTTTGCACTCTTTGTCTCGTGGGTTTCAACATCGCTTACGCTTAAGTTGAAAATGTCAAATTCTGCCATTTCTTTAATTGCTTTAATTTACGTTAATGTCTTTAATCTTTAAAAAACTTTCAATAGTTATACATGTAATTCCTAAAAGGTTTCACAATAATAACTATTCTATATATCCGTATTGCAGGGGGCAGGGGGAAGAATTATAACTCAGAATAAGTAGAACCTGATTCGTCAATCCACTTTGAAGAAGAGTTAGGAAGACGGGCTAAACCAGCTTTTCTTAACATATCTATCATTTCACTTTCTGTTATTCTATGTTGAGTTACCATATCGCCTAAAATCTCTTTAAGCTTTAGTAGGTGGGCCGGTATTATTTCTCTATCTGTTTGCATATTTTATATATCTTTTTATTTTATGAAACTTTATGGGGAAAAGACAGTATAACTTAAGACTTTAAGCCTCAGTGGTAAATCTATTCCTCAGTGGCCGACATCTTTGCTCTAACGAAGTGAGTTAAAAAGTAAGCGTCAACTAAATCGTCAAAGGGTTTTGGTATTTTTTTAGAAGGTCCAATTTCTTTCACACAAAAATCTAAAAGAGGATGTTCTGCTAAAACTTGATCTCCTAATACATTACTTAAAAAGGCATCCCATAATTGAGACTTATTCATGTTTCCTTTTCCAGCGTGTTTCTTAATTGTAGTGGGAGCAATGGTTTGAATGTCTAATATTTCAAGTTGACTTAGCATTCTTTCTTTAAGTATTGCAGCCCCTGCAGCCATATCTATAATATTGTTAGTTCCCATTTTCGAACCGAAAGAAGTTCCTTCAAAAGAAATAATATATTGCTTCTTTGTTTTTGTAATGTCCGTTATTAAATTAATAATGTCATCTGCGGTTTTAGCGTACCTCTTTATCTTTGCTAATTCAACGCTTGAATAATCTGCACCTTGTTTTCCCCAGTCGGGTTGATTAATAAGAGTAACTCCCTTCAAATGAGATATGTCCTCTTGCCAAGCTCTTTCTTTCTTGGTTCCTTGGCCTTCTTTAATATAAGATATGAAATGATATTCGTTAGTTTCTTCTTGGTATATAAAAATACCTGGAGAGTTTAATGAAAAGTCTACTGATACGTAATTCAAATTAGAATGATTTTCCGATAGCTGCACCCAATCCAGCGCCAACTAATCTTGAGGTTAATAAATCGTAAAAAATACCTTTCTGAATTCCTAGAACTTTAGCAACTGTTTTACCAATTGTTTTACCTAAAGCAAACCCAGTAAGTCCACCGAATATAGAGCCTAAGAAACCTTCATTTGTTAATTCCTCATTAAATCTATCAAAATCAAACGTTCCGTCTTCGTTTGCATATTGTTTAGTAAATTCTTCTAATGCAGCATCAACCTTTTGCTCTAATTCGTCAGTCCATTCCGACTGTAGAGATTCTTCTAATAGAGTAATTTCCTCTTTAGTTATATTCTCTTCGCTTAAGTATTCAAAAAATGTTTTCATTATAATTATCTATATTGTTATGGATTATATATCTCGTTTATTTATTGTCTATTTCAGGAGTTATATTAAACTTATTATAATAAAAATTAAGGGTGAATGTAGAAAACTCCGCGACATTGCTTGACATATTTAATTCTAACTCTGATATTGAATTAAGAATGGGTTTTTCGAAAACTGCACTCATTAAATGTATACCTTCAGAATCCATTATTTGAAGTTTAAGATCGTTAATAAATGGTTCTCTGACGTGTTTTGAATAATAATACAATAAAGTATCTTGCATTATAAAATAATTAACATATCCATCTAATAATTGGAGCTCTATAGAAAATTGCCTTTCAATAGTATTCTGTATAGGAACAGATCCTCTGTGATACGTGATAGTTCCGTCATTAGGCGATTGTGATATTGGATCAAAATTAATACCTGGCATACTTAAGCCCTGTATAGAATAATTGATAAAATCAATAGGTTCTTCTAGGATATTACCTGGTATTCTATTTAAATAAGGCCTGTACTTGTCTACTACTTCCTTTGGAATAAAGGTTCTAGGAAACTTAAAGTTAAATAAATTATTTCTACTATTTAATATCATTATATTATTTCTACTTTTCCATGATACAATAAAGACTCTGTTTCTCCATTCTTTATATTAATATAGAATTTGTCTTCAAATTTATTTGTATCGCTTTTATCAAATCTGACAGCTGTTGTTTTAGGTATTTTAAAAAACACTTCTCCTAATCCTAGATCTATGTTAGGAAATGATGGATCATGTGCCATTCTCTGTTCAACCGCACCGCTTTTAATTATTAATACTATATTTTCTGCGCTTACTAATGAAACTGCTTTTTTATCGTCTCCGGAAGGTTGTGCAATATTGAATTTTACAAAGTTATCAGATACCTTAGACAATGATATAGTAGCCTTACCTTCTTCAAAAAACTCAATGTTATCTAATTCTTCAGATTCTGTTAAATCTGTTGTAACATTTGTAGCGGATGCTAATATCCCATAGGTGTCTAACGCAACTGGAACATATTTAGTTTCTCCAACGCTTGGTCTAATTGAATTAACAAATTGATTTAATTCTCTATTTACCGTAGTATTTGGTAGCTTATTATAGATAACAGTAGGATCTACATTTCTTAGATTAATCTTTTCCATTCTAGTTCCATACTTTTTAGTATTATAAGAAGTCATAGTTGCGACTTTAATAATTTGAGTATTATCTGTTTCGTTATAAATTCTCATAGTATGTCTAATATAGAAAGAGCTTGCTATACTAGAATTAAATATGATAGGTCTAAATGGGATTGGTGCTTCATAATTTGCAGTCTGAGTAAATGTCATAGATGAAGTATCTAAAAAATCTAAACCTATTTGTTCACTGACTTCTATATCATGAAATATTATAATGTCATCGCTTGAAGTTTGTATTCTTCCATTAATGTAATTTTCAAAACCTTGTCTAGAACCGTCTTTAGTTCCATACACTTGAAAATAATCCATGTCTTCTACTTCTTCTATATTAGCTGCAATATCTAAGTATTCATCTTCTTTAGAAACAGTAACGTCGATTGTATCTTCAACGTTAATATATTCTATATCTCCTTCTTCAGTTAAAGTATTTATTAATTTTAAACTTATTTCATAGTTAGTAGAATCTAATATTGCATCTTCGTTTTCTCCAAAGAATGCATCATGAAAATCCTTATTTTTAGTTGAAACATCAAAATAAATCAAAGAAGGAACTTTAATTTGTATGTATTTAGAATATGAAGTATCACCTAATACGAATGAATTAGGATTACTTATTTCAAAATTAGAATGATTTAAATAAACTATTGACGTAAAATAGTTATAAACTCCAGATTCTCTTTTAGCTTTAACCTGAAACATAAAACCTTCCTTACCTCTTGCAGCAAAAGAAAATCCAGTTTTCAAGTGTAATCTAATTGTATCATACCATACGTCACCTACTATGTTATCATCTACATTTGCAAGAGAAGAGTCTGTTCCATTCCATGATGAACTATCTAAATACGCTAAATCATTTTTAAGTAAAGCCCATTTACCATCACTATTTGAAGGAACTCCATAATATCTTCCAACTTCACCGGTCGCAGTTTTAATACTATTTCCAGTTTCTTGCTCTGGTTCTGCAAATAAAGGATTAGCCCTATTTCCTACATTTATTTCTCCACCCTTAAATGTATCTCCAGCTAGATTTTCATATGAATATTCAAATCTTCCATTAGTTCCTGGGGTATATGTGTATGTGTTACCAATTAATTGGGTAGTTGAACCGTTTATTGTGAATCCGGCTATATTGTCTATTGAAGAATCTGATAAGTTAAATTTATAAGTTTTGCCGTTTTTAAGAACTAATTGTCTAGATGCAAAGTCATTAATAAAAACATAACCATCTTGTATCTTTACACTAAAGTTAACAACGTCTGCTCCTAATTCATGAATCAAGAATCTAGAGGCTGAATCATTAGATGCCTCTGTGTTTAAAAATTTAAATTGACTTCCGTTGTCGTCGTTTTCTATCTTAGCGTCATCTACATAATCAACATTTTGATCATGATACATGAACTCCATTAGAATGTCGTCATCTAGTCTTAAGAATTTGGATGATTGTGCCATTGTTTATTTATTATTTTAAAATCTAAGAAATTTAGGGGACCAGTATACTCCTATACCAATCGATGGACCAGTGCTTATGACTTGATTATTATTCAAATTAATTCCATATTGAAATCCAACACCAATAGACCACCCTGCTTTTTTCTCATATTTATTATTTAATCTATCGTTAACTAAGTTTATATTTTCTATATTAGTGAACGTTACTCCTTTATATGGAGTTGTAATTTTAAGTCTGTCAAATCCTTCTTCATTAATGATAGCAGCACTTAAACCTATTCCCTGTATAATATCAAATCTAGAAGAGAATAAATTATAATTAGTGCTATCCTTTAAAAGAGATATACTTCCTTGAAATCTTCTCCAGTTATATTTATCAAACTCCCACTTATCGTTTACGTCAACTGTTATCGTATCTATATTATTTATAGAATCCGTATCAACTGTTACAACTCCATTCGCATTTATTATAGAATCTTTTACGTTTAGAGTTGTTGAAAGTAAGCTATTAACATTCTCTAATTCGTTATTAATATTTAATTGATTAGCATATTTAGAAACTAGTTTTTTATTGCTTTCAGTTAAAGTGTTTACATCATACTCAAAGGATCTTATACTAGAAACTAATTCTTTATTTTTATTCTTTTCAATTATAATAGTGTCTTGCGTCGCCTTATAGTTATTAAGATTTCTATCTGAAACCTGCTGAACCTGAACTATCTCTCTTTTTAAATTTTGATTAGAATTACATTGTTGTAAAAGACAGAACACCAAAATCGCAAGTCCTCCGAAAAGAATTGCGTTTTTGTAAAGTTTATATGTGTTCAGTATATTCATATATTAAATCTAAATTTTATCCTGAGAACTCTCCGGTTCCGTCGCCGTTTTCTGCGCCACCGTTTGTGTTTGTTGCCTTTTTATTATTTCCTCCAAGAGGCTGTATGTTACCCGGTGCCTGTGTGGCCCAATTTGAAGCATTACTACTGTCGGTGTATTGACCTCCGTTGGCATATAAAAAATGTCCAAATAAAAGAGCAATATTATCTCCTGGATTTGATGCATTATAATTTAGAATTTGATCTACTACTGACGAATCTAAAAGAACCTTAAATTCCACTGTTTGATATCTTCTAAACATGATGTCTTCTTGTCCAAACCTCCATGAATGTGAATCCATGAAAGAAGTACCCGCTGCTTCTGTACTACCCACAGTCACATTATATCCTCCTTGTAGAGCCGTTCTACCTCCCATATAATTGAATCCATATTCGTATGGACCATACGGATTCGTACCGCTATTATTATTTCCTGTACCTCTAGCTTGGCCGTCGTCATAATGTACAGCTCTCCAATGATCATCTCCTTCGTCGTATGTATATGGATCTAAATATTGTACAACATCATTTGCCGTAATACCTAGAGAGGGGTATTGTGATTGTATTTCTGATAGGTTAAACGTAGTTATCACAGGTAATAAAATTTGATCTGCCGCACTATTCCCATTATTGGTTATAGGGTCGATTGCAACCTGTATAGGCTGGGTGTATATTCCTTTACGACTAACTAGTGAATCTCCTGCAGAAATTGTCATAGCCGGAGGATAAATTCTTGAGATGTATGATTCACTATCATACCATTCGTCATCAGCTAAAGCATTTCCAGTTCTATCTGAATCATAACATCCGGAAAATGAGTCTGGATACATTCCACCTCCACTTGGATTTGGAAAGTTAACCCATGGAGTCGCCGGATATTGCGCATCATAGCTGCTAATTGCATTCTCATTAGAATCCGGTAATCTTACGAAATATCCCTCCACAGCAGAAAGGTTTGAAATTCCGCGCCATGATGAATCTGCTAACCTAGCTCCAACTGGATTAGGATATGCTGCGGAAGGCGTTACAGTGTTTCCATATATGTCAGTGACACTAGAAGTTGAAACGCTCGTTAACATTGGATTTATAGTATACCAATGTCCGGTTAGACTGTAGCCGACGCCATCTGCATAATAAAATACATCACCTGCTACATAAGTAGCTCCGGTGCTAAAAGTACCTCTGTCATTCCATGTTCCAGTAACAAATGCTGGAGATGGTACTGCGTATGGTGTTGATGTAGGCTGATTTGGATTTGGCAACCTATATTCGTTCCAATTAACAAACCATGAATAATGATCTAGTGATGAATAAAAACCCAAAAGATTACTGTTATCGTTATCACTACCTGTTTGGTACCATGCTTTTCCTTTCATTTGCACAGTTAAAATTAAATTTTCACCATACTCTAAATTATGCGATCCTATTGTGTCAACCACATAAGTAAAATCACTTTCATCATGATCTAATATTTTTACACTTCCGAATCTATACCTAAGTTGTTTAGTCAATGCCTGGTCAGCTGTTGGTTGAGATGTGTCCATTCTAGTTTGCTCCATTGCAAACTCATATTGTGCATTAACTGGGGCCATCGATGGCTTTTGCCATCCAAGTACGCCACCGCTCTCTGGATCTACACCGCCTCCACTTAAAATATTGGCTTTGCCGGCACTAAAGAAATTTATTGTTGCTGGTGGAGCTCCTGCTGCTTTAAAGTAGAATCCAGGTAGACCTAAATAAATAAGCTGTGGAGTTCTAACAATTTTATAAGCTATATGATCTTCGGGTATATCACCTGGATCTGCCATTCCGACAATTTCATCGCCTGTTACATAAGTATCTGTAAGAGTACTTCCACTTTGATTCATTGTTGCATAACTTCCTCCTAATACATTAAGAGCAACCGGTCCTGAAGTAGTATTACCATCAGGTGTTGTTATACTATAATTAAATGAATTTAAATTTGGAACCGTATACGATTCTCCGTTTTGACCTACCCATGTTTCACCATTACAGAGATACCATCCTTCATATTCAGTACCTGCAATTCCTGCTCCAATTTCTATCTCTATATTATCCGGATTTGTTCCACTATCAATATATGTTTGAATGTTCTGAGACTGTATAAAGTTATTTGTATCTTCGTAAATAGAAGGTAAGAATGATATTATTGTTCCTATTGGTATTCCTGCTCCAATTTCTTCAGGTGATTTAAAACCTATCGTACCCTCATTATCTAGAGAAACTGCTATTTTACCGGGAGCAGGATCAGTTAATGGAGTAGCACTAGGACCTATATCTATTTTAAATATTGATCCGACGAAATGAGCATTTCCTGTAGAAACAAAATTACCAGTAAACAATGCACCATTATTAGCGTCCATTGTTAAGATGTTGTTATCGCTTAAATCTTTAAATTTAAAAGAATCAGCTCTATAGTTTATATTCTTTTGAACACCTACAGTTTCATTAAACCCAATATTTAAATTATATCTATTTAGTGAATTACCATAGCTTGCATCAAAGTAAGTATCTGATGTTAAATCAAAATCAGCATATATTCCTTGTGAATTATTAGAAACTAATCTAATATTAGAATCTACATATTGGTCGTTTTTATTTACTACTAATTGTGCTCTATATATAGGAGAACTGGAATTTTGAATATCACCATATTCTGGATAATCGGTTGTAAATCCTAATAATACTGTAGGTGAATGATCATTCTGTGTACTGCTAATAGTATCGACTGGAACTATTGTTTGTATATTTAAGCCTGATGTTTGATACACTACACCATCTTTCCAGAAATTAGAAACGGATGTGTTAATAGGTCCTTGCGTACCTTGATCACCACCCGCACCCTGAGGGCCTTGATCACCAGTTACACCTTGCATCCCAGTTTCACCAATTGGACCAGTAGATCCCATTGGACCACCTCCATTGGCAACTAATTGATCAAAATTATAATTAATTTTATCAAGTCTTTCCTGTTGCGAATCAGATTCTAATATCTGTTTTAAATTTGGTATAGGCATTACTTAAATCTTTATTTATTTAGTATATATCTTAATTTATTTCTTTAGTCTATCGGCATTATTGTTGGGCTATCCCCGGTCGCATCTTCGTCATAATACAATTCTACATTAACGTTGCTTCCACCTATTGCATTTTGTCCAGACTGTTGCCATGATTCAACAAACTCTAGAGAAAACTCCCAATTATCGCTAAGGCTTGTATTTCCAGGAATACTACCCATAGGCAGCCATGCATTTCCACCGCCGCCAACTGGGGATAAACATGACCCACCGCCCGTGAATATCCAATTGTTAGATGGGTTATCCTGAGCACATCCATTGTTGGAACCATTACCAATAATACCTTTAATCCATTCAAATTTATATCCTGCAGCATCCGGATCCTGTATTTTAAGGAATAAGTATACTGTATTACTAAAGTTATTAACTATTCTACCGTGCGTCATAACTGAATCTCCGGCCTGATCACCTATTGCTGGATACGTTGAAGGTGAGTCATTATCGCTATTATAGTATATTGATCCTGAAGGTGGTGGAGGAAAACCGCCACAGCTTTCTGGCATGCCAGTGAAACCTGAGTCTGTGCCTATGTTCCAATATACTGAATCTTGTTTCTGCCCTTCTCCTATTAAAGGGAAGGCATTTGTCATGTTAGGTGATGATGTGTTATCTAATACCTTCTGTAATGGATATTTTCCTAAATCCTGAACAGAGCTTAAACCTACGATAGGAGATTGTCCTAATGGAACGTAAATTTTTACGTTTTCTCCAAGATGACCTCGAACACTATTATCTAAATCAGTTTGATTATCATTAGTTGTAAATTCATTATTAAAATTAAATCTTTCTGCCATTGATGTAGGGTAATCTCCACTAAAGAAACATACATGTTTATTAATACCATCGCATACTGCAGTTGATGCTCCGGCTCCTGATGCTAATGTAAATTTAGTAGACCACAAATGAAAGTTACCGTGTAGAGTTTCTCCTAAGAATCCATTCTCAGATGGTCCACCCCAATATTTAGATAGTGTAGGGTAATATGAATTTCCCGTATAAGGATCTCCATCGTATGTAAATGCATCTGTATATGCTATTGATCTGTACCATCCCTGTGCCGGTTTAACTATTTGATTATCGTTATCTACTTTCCATATATGGGTGGCATAATCATCATACCATTCCCATGTATTTTGGCTCGTTGAAGCAGGGTGATTATCATAATTAAATGAACAATAATATTCTGTTATAGTGGCGTTTGAATAGACACTTCTTCCGGAAGCAATACCTCCATTATTTATCGCATCAATAATAGTTTGTTCTGTCACAGGGTCTCCAGATTGATTGCTAGTATTACCGGCAGACTTTCCAAACATATCATCCTTGGCTCCTTCTACGTCTTTTATAGATTCTCCGTATGCAAAATATTTATTTTGAGGATTGGCATAAATATTATCTCCGCTTGTGATTCCTTGTCCGTAAATATATTTTTTAGATTGTCCATCAATGTGAATATAACAATCCTGTAGCTCTATTCCATTTTTGTAAAATCTTTCTCCAGCATTTGAGCTTCCACCCCATTCTTGTGAAATTGATTGACCACCTTGTCCTCCGGTCCATTGTAGAGAATCAGTGGCTTTAGTAGCAGCGTAAAGGGCTGAGATATCATTTGAACCCGAAGTGCCATAATTGCTATTTTCTATTGGATGCCAAGACGCACTTACTCCATTTAAAGTTATTCCAGAATTATCATTACCCCATTCATACCCGACGCTCCCGAGTCTAATTATAGAAACTTGATCACCCATTTTATCATACATGTTATGGTTTTCATCAGCTGAACTACTTTGAAGAAGATATACGTAATTTGGATTAGCATTAGGATAACCATTAATTACACTATCCGATACACCAGCTCCCATTCCAGCTCCATAAAGACCACCTAGTAATACATGTTGCTGGTGTACAAGTGTACCATTATTGATGTTATCTGTTCCATCTGGGGAAATTCCGGAAATATTATATTCAAATGTCATAATATCTGGAGTAGCATACGATATACCACCTCCATCTCCCCATGCTTGGCCGTGACATAAATACCATCCCGAATACATTCCATATCCTGCTCCAAAGTTAGATGAGAAATTATGTGCACCGTTATTATAACCTATATAAGAGGTAATAGAGTCGTTTAAGTAAAAGTTTTGATTAAACGTGTCAACGGGTATCTTTGTTATACTGCCAATCGGCATTGAATTAAATACAATTCCTGGATTAATCCAGCTAACAGTTCCTTCCGTATCTGCAGAGATTAATACATTATCAGTATTAGCGAGTACATCATATTTTATATTACCTACTGTAAATTTTATTTCTTGACCATTACTTTCTACTTTTATTTTTTCTTCAAAGTTAGAAAGAGTTCCAATTGTTTGGATTACATTACTTCCAGAACTATTATATGATTCTATGTTAGTAAATGTAGACCTGTGATTAATATTGTATTCTCCCCATGGTTGAGCTGGCGCCGGCGTTGATGCCGAAAATGCCGCAGCGTTATCATCGACTCCTATAAATAAAGTAGCATTTGTTGGTGGATCGCCATTAGCCGGGTCTACATTCTGTTGTAACGATATTCTAAAAGATCTATATTCCCAGAAAGGATCCCATGTCGGAGATCCTGGAGGAGGTGTCATCGTTAATTTAATAGAATCAAACTGAGATTCACTAGATTGTATTGCATATTGTCCGTCTGAAAATCTTGAATTAGTTACTACTGTTAATTGTGCCTTGGAAGATGGTGCGTTTGCAAAATCTTGATCATTATAATATGGACTTAAATACTCTCCAGTTGCACTATCTAAATGTGCACTTGCACCTATAATTACAACCGGATTAACATTTGCAGATTGATAGAGAGTTTCGTCAGCCTTTGGATATAATATAGGATATTGTGTGCTAGCTCCATTAAGAAACCATCTTCCTCCAACTGGAGGACCTTCTATTCCCTGTGGACCTTGTGGACCCTGTGATCCAATCTCACCGCTTTCTCCTTTATCGCCGTCTATTCCATTATCACCTTCTATACCTGTAGGACCAGCAGGCCCTCCATTTGCAAGAAGCTTAAAATTATAATTAATTTTATCTATTTTATGCTTTGACCACCATTCACTGCTGTTTGGATCTAGATCGCTTTTAAAAAGTTCTTTGATTCTTATATTCATTATTATGCAATTATTTTAGAATGGACCCTAAAGCTATAGTTATATCCAGGCTTTTTATTATATATTAATCTAAAATCTAAAGGCTTTTCTGAGAATCTACTTATTTCAAAATTAGTGAGAGGTATGTGGCCATCTGACATAATATCTTCAACGTGCATCACATTGTTTAATTTTGAATATTCTTTTTCGCCAGCTGTTTCAAACCCATAAACTAGAATTTCATCTAAAATAAATCTAGGAATAATATTTTCTTTTGCGTAAACGCTTACGTCATCTTCTATTGTTGTTTTATCTCCGTAGGAATTAACAGCGTTTACATATTTTCCATAATGTCCTACTATATTATCTTCTTTAAGCTCTTTAACAATCGACTCAACTATATAAAAATCCATATACACTTTATTACGATCTTCGAATATGTATACAGTATTTGTATTTTCTTTTTCGTCATATCTTATTACGTCTAAATCTCTTAAGCTAAATACCCTAGAAGTATTATATGCCGTTATGTCGTATTGGTTTTTCACTTTCATAATAGTAGAAGCAAAGAAAGATCTCTCTTCAATCGGACTTAATGTTCCGTTTACTTTTATGTTTTTACCTCCTTCATAAGATCTAGTATAGTAGTCTTTAGCATATTTACTATTAAATAGATTTAAATTCTTTTTATCTATAGCTATTTCACCAATAAGGGGGTATAGTGGTTGTTTATCTGTTTCTTGACTTAGTTTTAAAACATCACTACCTTCTTCATTAACCTTGTGATAAAAGAAATTAGGTATAATTCCAAACATATTGTCTATTTTTAAATAAGATGCAAATACACAATTTACCTCTGATAAATTATTATACTTAGATTGTTCCCACTCAAATTCATCCATTTCTTCATCACTTTCAAATGACGGCAAAGAGTCTTCTAATTTTTTACTACGATATGGTGCTGTAAATTCTATTACACTTCTAAATAAAGGGTTATATTCTCCATTCATTCTTCTAAGATTTGTATAATATCCACCATCTTCCCTAGCAACTAGGTCATGGCCAATTTCGTTATTACTTAATTTAAATGCCTTAGGTTTATCATCATCTGTTTCAGCAGTAAGTATAGACGTCTTAATAAATTCTACACCATCCTGTATTTCTATTGTATACAGTCCGGTAGATTCAACACCTTCTTCTGAAATAGTGGTATATGTTATATTAGAATTACTATTTATTCTCTCTGCCATTCCAGGGGCAACTACATCTTTTAAAACATTTTCCCACCCAGATCTACCACCTCTGTCGTATGATAAAGCTATTGAGTTTGAAATATTACTAGCATCAGTTGAGCTAAGATTAAATGATAAGTAAATAGATCCGTCATCGTTGGTTTGAACAGCACCTGGCGTTCCTGAAACAATAATGTTATTATCATCTACGACTGATACTACTTTTATTCCAAATTGTTGACTAGCAGAATATCCTGGAATATTAAATTTTAAATATGCGTATTCTCCATCTATCTTAAATATATCTTCTGTGAATTTAGGTTGATTATTTCCGACAGACGCAATTGAAGCTGTTAGTAGCTTGGTGTCTTCTTCCCATGAAGAAGCGCCAGTTGAACCCTGACCTCCAAATTCTAAGAAACCTCTAACACTGGAATCAATAATTTCTCCAGTTCCAGCATCTTTAATATCTGTTAATGTGTATGAAAGATATCTATCAAATTCAGTAATTTCATTTGCAGGTATTGTTAAGTGTATTAGAAGTGTTATAGTTTTAAACTTATCATTTTTTATAAATTCAAAGTCAGCTCTGGATTCTGACACTACAGTTTCTTGTTCTTGTGTAGCTGCAGGCGTATCTGTATAACACAATACCGTTGAATATTTGTAATCATTTATTTCTGAAGATGCACTGAATGATATAGGTTGATTCAGAGAGAACTCCTTTCTTTCCTTATAAATATATCTAAGTCCTTTAAATACTGTAGAGGAGAAGCTCAAAGAGTCTCCTGATGTAAATGAAGTGTATAGTCTCTTAGTTATTGCATCTATCCAATCTCCATTTAGATCCGATGCTCCTGTGAAGTTTAAAAACGCAGAAAAATAATCATAGTCTACATCTTTCAATTTACTAGAGATATCACTATAAGACATTTTTTCATCGGTCGGATTAATATAATCTCTAAGATATGGTATTTTATTAGAATCTCTTAAATAGCTAGGAATATTCCATATTAAAAAATGTTCCATATTTAGCTTATCACTGTCCCTGTCATTTATTATAGAAATATCTGCAGAAAGATTATCAATTCCAAACGCTTCATTAGCATTTAGTATATATGGTAGATTTCTTGAATTCATAGCAGTACCTTCCTTTAATGCAAATTTACATATAGTCGGAACTACTCTTGAATTAATACTCGTTTCTTTTAAAGAGTTTTCATTTAATCTATCGTACTCACTGGTAATTTCAATTTCAGAGCTGTCTCCTTCAGACGAATCATCTTCTATTACGTTTGCTAATTTTTTAAATTGAAATAAATCTAGATTTTCATCTCCAGGAATAAATATAAATTCAGATGCGTTGTTAATATCTGACGATAGTATTGTATATTCGGAATTAGGTTCTCCTGATAATATTAATCTAGTACTTATATCAGAAATATATCCAGTTGTATTAGCAGGATAGGATTTAACGTTTAATACCTTAACATATTCTCCGTCTACTGCTGATTTTAAGAAATCTCCCTTCTTAATAAATTCAGCAACATGTATTCCATATATTACTATGACCCATGCATTTGTGACGTACGTGCTAGAATACAGCGCGTTGTTAGGTGATATTATCTCTGTAGAATTTGCAGATGAAACTGAAAATGAACTTTCATCTTCCTTATAATTCTCACTTTCAAATTCTAAATGAGTCACGTCAGAGTTAATAGTGCTATAAAAATCAAAATCAAAATCTTTAAAGTCGTATGCTGAAAATTTACCGAAAGGCGTTTTATACGGATTATATGTAGAAAATACACTTCTTGAAAATTTTATAGGTTTTTCGAAAATAACTCTAAATTCTTTTGAATTTAAAGGATCTCTAATTATTTCTATGATTCTAGTAAATTTATCCTTTCTATCATATTTTACATAATCTCCAACGTTAATGTTACCAACGTCTCTTGAAGAAACGACTATTCCCTGATCAATTGCACATCCACCTGACATAGTATAAATAGAATAATCTCCAATAGAAAGACCTCCTGAAACTACACCACCTTCATTAACAAATTCATTATATCTTTTGGAAAAATGAGAATCCGCCAATATACAATCGCCCATATCTAAAAACGTATAAGGATTCGAAGTATTGATACCGAATATGGTTGTGTATTTATTTCTACCTTGTGAATAATCATCAATTACGATAGAATTACGATATGATTGAGCACTGTATGGTATGATTTCTCCGTTTCTTATTGCTCCTGCTAATGCAGATGCAATTTGAGAAGTATTTCCCTGACAAGAATATCTACCCTCGGAATATGTTCCAATTGGCATTGTTTCATCTGCTATGAATATGAAATCTCCTAAATTAAATCTTTCTATTGAAATTTCTAAAAGATCTCCTAAGAATATTTTATCATTATGAACCGGCGGTTGTGTTAGTAAAAATTTCATAAATCCATTAAAAGCTGTTTTGCTTACAAATGGTGTTTCTATGTCATTTTCTTTTTTAGAGGTAAACCTATCAGCATTTCCATTAAATGAAGTGGAAATAAATCTTTCACCGAACGATAAATTAGAACTTTCAAAAGAATTTTTTATGTGGTGATAATTATCTTCATTATCTTTAACCCAGCTTAATATTGGAAGATTGGATTCAGATTCATTAGGAATAATAGCTAAACTGTCAGATCCATCATCTATTAAATTTAAGACTCCAAACTTATTTACATTTTCAACTAAGACACTTCCTTCTTCATGCTCATCCGCATATATTCCAAAATATCTATAAATATTATAATCTGACGCTTCTTCATCATCAAAAAGAAATTCAATATTCATTACATTTGCTGAAATAATACCATTCCTTTCAAAACTAGATGTAATAGTATTATTTGCTAATATCTCCGGAAGATCTTCTCTTATATAATCATCATCTATATAATCCATCTTATTAACAAAGCCTCCTATCATTGCGTCTATTCCCGAAAAATGAGTAGGTTCATCTATTTCAAAATTAAAAGAAAGGTGTGAACTTGGAAAAAGAGGATCTTCTATGTGGCTATTTAAATATGCTCCTAATTTAGAGTTATTGGTAAGATCAAATGATTTAATGATAGTAGCCTTTGAAAGCATTTCTTGAATCCTACTATTTTGACCATCGGCATCTTCTGTATATTTTTTAGAAAAATTAACATCTTCTATTCTGTATATTATAAATTTACTGGGAACCTTGTCTTCTAACCAAATAGGAGCCAACATCCTATATTGTTCATCATACGCCTTGGTATAATTAAAGGATGCTCCATAGTTATATAAATTTTCATATTGTGAAGAGAAATCCGCACTAACTGCTAAATCAGTATGCTCTCTACCTACCTGATATCTTTTATCTTTTGGTAATTTTCCATAGAAAAGAGCAACATCTCTATTATATTGACCGAAGTCAGATAATGGATATTTTTGAAATTCAACCTGTGAGAGAGTTCTACTAGCCTTAATAGAGCTTAGGTAAATATCTCCTGAAGAATCTGCAACTAACTTAATATTAGAAGTTAATTTTGGATTAGTTCTTAGTAAAGCAAATGATTTGTTTTTAACCAAACTATTCTTTGCCGCTGTGTTAATAATTTTCGCCATTTATGAATAGACTCTATTTTTGTTAGAGTATATATCTTGCTTTGTTACAGCAGAATATTACCTGTATGGGCGAGCGTCAAAGTCGTATAATCTAGAGGATGAAAAATCTGTATATCCGCTACTAGAGTTGAAGAATCTTCTTCTGTTCCACCACCATCCACCAGAACTTCCAGTTCCGCTACTTCTATAACTTTGTAGCATTACTTTATTGATACTATTTTTATTAGTACCAACTGCTCTGTATTTGGCATATACTTCGATATCAAACTTAAATTCAGATTTATACGTGTCTAAGATGTCTAGCCCTATTTTTTTAGAATAAGTTAAATTAGCAAAAGAATTTCCATATATACCACCTATTCTACCTTTACCACTTTCATCTTCTCCAAAATAATCTGTCATCCTATATTGAAATACCATATCTACTGAAACAGCATTCTGACTTCCACCTTCTATTAATTTCTTACCATATTTGTTAGGTCCATCTACTGATAAGCTAGTTTGATTTATAGGTGAAAGATATAAAAAAGATCCACATGAAAGACCACCTAATAAATATTGATCATCTTCTGTAAAGGAATTCTTAACAGATTTTCTAGGAATAACAGTACCTGATTCATCAAGAGGTCCAGATTCTGATCCATCTCTAAATGTAATAGCTAGGGGCTGATATGGTGTTTGTATTTTTCCGTTTTTATCATTAGCCCTTTTAACTGCATACTTAGGCATTGAAACTATTCCAGTTGTTACCATTTCAAACGCATTTAATCTATTGTCAGGGTCGGTTCCTCCTTCAGCAGCATCTTTGATGAGTGGATGAAATTTAGATAAAAATAAACCTTTATCATATTCACTAGAACCTAATATAGTTATTGGAATTAAATCTATTTCTGAATTACTAGTAGAGCTTTCTACATTACCTCCACCGTAAGTTCCATTCCATATAAAATCTGATCCGTTTGATGATGGGGCAGCAGTTAATCTACATGTCATAGTAGTAGAATCAGCTTGACTAAAATCTCGCAAATGTCCTCTATTGGTAATAGCATCTGGGGTAAATAGTGTACTACCACCATTATTATTTCTTATTGGATAACTTAAACCATATTCTGCAGTAGTAACTCCGTTTGTTACTGAGTAAGAAGAACCTGTATCTGCATCTGTTGTAAGATATAAATTATCATTGTTAGATATATTTTTAAATCTAGAATATATGAATTGTCCATTTAGCTGTGAAGATTGTTCTGGTGCTGTAGCAAAATAATTATAAGAATTACCATCTCCAGTTAAGTTTTGATAAACTAAAGGAACTTGATCATATTTACCTTCTGTCATATAATATGTATCATTAGATATCATATTATCAGGTGCAGCGTTAGAAGCAGTTTTAATATTACCTGTTTCTAGATCTATTATACCCAATCCATATTCCTGTTCACTTGTTGAAACATAAGCAGGTTGTTTAAGATCTCCAACAATTCTTGCACATAGTTCTAAATCAGATGCCTTAGTGTTGTGTAATTCAACTGTAAAGTTTTTAGTAACAACATATCCTTTGCTAATTCCTGTAGGTGCGTTGTCTACATAATATCCTGCAAATATTTTTGCAGTTGTGTTGTTTTTAACCATAGTGGTAACACCTTCTTCGTCTACAATTTTAATTTGTAGTTCTCCAACGGTACCTTCTACCTTAGATTGTAATCTTTCTAATTGATTTTGTAATTCTAATAGTTTTTCATAAACACTAATAGGGTTCTGCTCTCCAGTTAAAAATCCTGATGCAAGACTTTCAGCGCCATGGGCATAATATGTATCACCTGCCGTAAACCCAGTGTCAAGGTGTGTAAATAAGTTCTGAGATTCTAAATCGTCATTTATTTCAACTTTAACATTATCTAAATCGTTTTGATTTACAAGTGAATTGGCTCCGTCAGTCGATATTACTCCTTCAGGGAATGGAATACTTATAATTTCAGACCATTCTGATTCTACTGGAGTCGTAGGGAAACCTGCTTCAGAAACAGATTTTACCATCATTTCGATAACTTCACCTTGTCTTATTGGTAGATCTATAGAATTAAAGTTAATAGCCTGAGCATCTTCCTCAGATTCTATAATCCATCTATAACCACCGTCTGCTTGCTTTTCTCTTTTTCTAACAGGACCTTTAACTTCTACCCAGTTTGAAAATGCAGCAGTTTTTTTATTAAATTTAATTTGTTCAATCACGGAAGTTTTTCCAGTAGCAGATGCGTATCTGTATCTTGCGATAAACTGAACTACTTCTTGTGAAACTTCATCTCCAACTTTTTTAGCATCTGGAATTGACCAAAAACCTCTAACTCTATATTTAGGAGAAGCTTTAGGTAATTCATTAGATTCGGCAATGGCTTTAATCTCACTAACACTAGAAGAAAATACCTTTGTCTCAGCCGCCTTTTCTCTAATTAAAGAAGATAATTCATTCTTCTCTCTATTTCTTTCAATTTTAGATGAGAATTTTTTAGTAGCAATTAACTTTCTTTTTTTCTTAATAGTAGAATCAAGTTTTTTAACAGCTTCCTTTGCAGCAACCTTATCTGATTTAATCTGCTTAACCTTCTGAACACTAGAGTTTTCAGTAAGGTGTTTATTTATCTGAGTAACCTTGAAGTTATCAGATTCGATGATAGGTGCATCTGGAATTAGACCTTCCGATGCAGGTGGAATATAATCGACTTTAAGCGCTTTAATAAATTGCCCAAAGTCAGCAACCTCTTCTTTATAATATTTAGCGAGAGATGTTATTTCACCTTCTTCGGATTGAATAGTTAATTCATTAGAAAAGAATGCGATTCCTGGTGAAAAATCAGTTGAAGGAATTTTAGAAATAGGATCAATTGGCTTAACAAAAACAACTTGTCTTTCATTAAATCCAACCTTTATTTCAATATCAACAGATAAATCAATGTCTTTATAAATTCTTAAAGAATCTGCTCCTATCTTTACAGGAACATATCCTTCTAGTAATTCTAAACCTACTTGAGATGTTGAAGCATCAATGGAGGTTATTTTGTATCTTGTGTTATATTCTTTGTTATTTACTACTAATGAATCACCTATCTTTAAAGATTCAGTGTCTTTCATTCTTTTATTAGCATCAGAATATGTTAACTTATTTAAAGTATATACTTTGATCGTTTTAGTTTGACTAACGTTATCTACTATAACAGTTTTTTGAACATTTTCAACCTTTAATACATCTAGGCCTCCAGTATATTGAATTGACCTAATTGGCATATCAACTGTCTCTGCGTCGATTCTATATTTTAAACCAGCTTCTTCAATTTTAGAAATAAAACTTTCGTAATTAAGATCATTTTGACCTTTATAAATTTCATCAAAAGATTCAGTCGATGCAATATCTTCATGATCAAAAATAAATCTTTCAGTGTATATTCTTTCAGTGTCTACTGGAATCTGTCCTTTAACGTCTAAACTTATTGTTAATAAGGGGTTTAAGAAATCTTCAAAGAAATCGTTTAATTTAGTACTAAATTCTTTAGGGGTTGCAAGAGATGTTACAGGTAAAGAAGGTCCTTTTAATTTAGAAGTATGTATTTTTCTATAAGATCCATCTTTAAGTTTAACGTTCGCACTTGAAGTGTCTAGTCCACTAATTGCAGTTAAATTCTTATCAATTCTTTCAATCTCTCTTTTCAAAAATCCAAATGCTGGAATTTGAATCGCTGTCATTTTTCCTGTGCGATTATCGAATAGGTCAATGGTAACTGTTTCTTTATCTGTAGAAATAGCCTCATTGATACGCTCAAAAGTTTCTAGTGAATTAGTGTTTAATTCTAGAAACTGTTCGAGTAAATGTGATATAGAATTACTAGCGCTCATATTATCTTAAAATATCGTATTCAAACGTTTTGTTTATTGAATCAATACAAACAATTTCTATATAAGGAGTAGCACTAAGTAAAGAAGAGGCTGGAATAGTAATTTTCTGAGACCATCCATTTTCTTTATCTGTCCACATCGTTATATTATTAGATTGTAAGTTTTTGATTTTATTTTTAAAAGTTACTCTAACAACTTGGCCTGTTTTCCATTGTGTTACAGTATCATCTAGGTATATATTTAGATTAGAATCGAAGCTTTCGTCAAAGGCCGTATAGATTCTAACTAAGTTATCGAATTCTTTAACTCTTTGCCAGACCGCTTTTGTCGCAGATTCTGAAGGTAAGAAAGGAACATCTGAGTTTAAAACTCTTTCGTTAATACCTGATATAGTATCATATACATAAGCAGGGCTTAATGAATATCCGTAATTAACACATGAAATCTTAAGTTTACCCGTACTTGATTGTTTGTCAATAGAGATCCCTTTATTACCTGATTCTATTACGTCTGTATTATATTGTAACTCTGCAGGTATTTCACCAGATATCACCTGATTTAATCTAGAGTTGGTGTTTGTTATTAAATCTAAAAGACTTCTTTCATCTTGAAAATTAATAGTTGCATTTTCAACGTCCTGTTCTATATTGTCTAGTCTTTTAGATATTCCTTGTAAATTTTGAGAACTTATAAAGAAACTTTCTAACATTTCAACTTTCTTAGAAATATCATTATATCTTATGTTAGCATCTCTTAATAATTGAACTGCATTTTCTAAAGCACTTGTAGTGTCTAAGAAAATATCCATTGAGAATGTAGAATAATCATTAACATTCTTTTCTACTCCTACATTATCTAAGGCTGAATTAAATTTAAGATTTAATTTAAGTGCAAATGCATTACCATTAAGACCAGTAATTTCATTGGGCTTATACTTAGTTAGTTCCGGAATATACCATCCATCATTTGAAGTATCTTCTTTCCAGTTATCTAATAATATTATACCATATAGGTTTGTTGCTTTATTTCCAATGTTAGACTTTGAATATATGTCGTAATACACTAGGATAGCATTGAATCTAAAATCTCCACCTCTTTTAGAATAATCTAATATTGAATCTAATTTAGGATCATTTATTATTTTAGAATATGCGCTTGAATTAAAATCAATTCCAAATGTAGGAATATCGTTTTCATCAGTGTTGTATGTTCCGTCATCCTGATCAGTATAAGATTCTACATTTAAAAAAGGATCTGGGTGAGTATCATCACTTGTTCTTCCTTCAATTTCAGCACCTGGTACAAACTTAATATTATTAGTATTAAATTTAGAAGTTTCTAATAAAACTTCAGGAGTATATCCTACAGAGGAAGGAACGTTAACAAATATTTCGTTATATTGTTGTCCTTTATAGTTCTTGTCGTTAGTTACATCAATATTTCCGATGTATTTTATAACTTGACTATATTCAGAACCGGATTGCGTAGAGTCATCCAGCTCTATCATTCTAGAAAATCCTGTTGAAACTTCCTGTGAAGTTGCAGTTCTTACTCTTATTGCGTTGATGTGATATAAGTATTTAAAGAATATTTTTTCTGCATCACTTTGAAATAAAACATCATCAAAATCGTCGTTAACCTCAGGGTTAAGAAGCATATTCTCTAAATTAAGGGCATAACTTTGAAAAGTTTGTGCAAAATGAACATTACCATTTCCATCATGTAACAAATCATTATAAGAACTAGCATTAGAACCGCCACCTCCTTCAAATAGTCTAGAATATTCGATGTAGTTAGGTCCAGAATACTCAGGGTTATTCGGATCACTTTGAATAGAATCAGCATATACTGGCAAGTCTAGCAATGCAAATTTAGAAAATTCAAAATTAATATCCGGATTATAATATGCACGTGTAAGATCTCTCGCTGAATTAGCAAAAGCATACATCGTACCTCCCTGTTCCTGTGGAATCCTTATTAGTGGTGTAGCCATCTAATTAATTGTTTATTTTTAATTAAGATATTGTAGCTGCGTGTGAGCTAACAATATACCATTTTCCTCCGTTAGAAGATTCTCCTATTAAATTAATACATCCATTCTGACCTACTGTAATAGTAGATGTTGAATCGTATCCGTGAATCGCTTCATTTGAAGCATCTATTGTAAATGCTAATTTAGCGATAATGCTTAATGTTTGTCCAGCCGTAGATGTTCCTAATATTACTGATGCTGATGGTGAATTTAATTCATAAGCTCCTAATGTAGGTGTTCCAGTTGGAAAGTTAATAGTATCTGCTATTGAAATCTGTTGTCCTTTTTCAAAAATAACATTTTCTTTAAAAGTAGCTTCAACGCCAGATGTTAGTGTTGATCCATCAACTGTAAATGTAGCTAAGGTTCCATTGTTTATATTCAATGATCCAGCGCCAACAGAACTTGTTAAAAGTAACGTGGAGTTTGTCGTGTCTAAGACGTTTGCAATTAATCCTAATTCTTCATTAACGTTATCAAAATTGTTATTGATAGTAAGTCTTGAAGAAGAAAGACTATGTGTCCCTAAAATTGTTGTAATACTTGCCATTTTATTTAATTGTTAAGATGTTTTTTCTTGTTATGTTTTTATTTCCATTCAAATCAGTTAATTCCAGCTCCAAACTGTACTCTCCTTTCGTATCGAATAAGTATGTCAGCCACTGATTATCATAATATATATCTTCTTTTTTTACACTATTATTTATCAATCTCCATTTCTGCTCTATAACACCCGGCATTTTAGTTAAATCATAAGAAAACGTCATGTGATTTAGTAAACTAATAGTGTCATGATCGTCTATTATATAGGTATCATTAAAGTTAGGATTGTATGCTTGATATTTAACAAAGCTGCTAGGATCTATTATGCCTGTCGTCGTTGTTGCGTTATGAAAATCATAACTTTGATTAGGTTGTTTTGATACAACTAACATATATGTACATTCATCAACTCCGTCTATTCCTGTTGAAACATTCCCATCAGAATCAAAATAAATTGGATTCCAATTAAATTTAGAGAAAATAGGATATTGATTAGGATTTAAATTGTTAAGCTCTTGTTGTAAATTATTCCAAGCGGATAAATCTTGAGCATTTGTTGGGTATATTGAAGTAGGTGTGTAAGATTCTACTATTTCTAATCCAGTGAATGTATCTAATTGTGAAACCGATATAGTTCCATTTATGTCTCCATTTAACTCTAACTTAAATGAAGAATTTAAATCTGCACCTATTCTTGTTTGATTCCATGAAGTAGTAGGTCCGTCGTTCCATGTTTGCTTTCTTAGAGCCTTCCATTGATATGCTCCTGTTGTTTCTGCAAACCCCGTTGGGACAGAAGGATCGGCATACCTTCTACTTATAGAAAATTCTTTTCCTAGTGTTTCATCATTAAGATAATTTGCTCTATCGAGTGTTAAATAATATGTAGCAATACTTTCTCCAATAGTGTTTAAATTTTCTCTACCCCATTCCCATGAAGACCCAGCTTCATCCCATTGATATTTATAGTTAGCCCAATCTAATTCTTCTGTAAGTTTCTGATAAAGTCCATATATCTGGATGTTCTTAGATTTAACCACTATCTTTTCATTGTGGCTCACACTTCTTATATTATATAAATCCCAAAAAGCAACATCAATCGAATACTCACCTATATATGGAAGTATTATTGGCAATGTATACCAATCGTTAATGGATCCTCTAATAGTTTTAGAGTAACCTCTAGGGCCTCTAATTATCCATTCAATTTCATATACACTTCTTTTCCACCAGTCATCCCATGTTAAATAAGGGTCCTGTAGGGTAGTGTATTGTGGTTGTCCAGGTGGAGAATGTAAAACATTAGCATCATCATCGGTATCGTTTGCATCAATGAACGTAAACTCAGCATCATCCCATGTATCTTTAAGTGAAGTTCCTGTTAAAATTATAGGAGCACCTATTGGAATATTTTCAATAGTATTATATGTGCTCATATCCTCATCATGCCATTCCGTATAGAAAGATCTAATAGAATCTTCTAATTCATTTCTTTCTGTTTTATTAAAAACTTCTATCTTTTGATTACGGCCTTCTAGTCTGTAGTCTACCTTCCTAAGATCTTCTATATAAATTGATTTAATTTCCGGAAAGACTTCATAGTGTACGTCTTGCCCTGCAAACTGAGCATGTATTTGGTGTTGATTATTCCAAACTCTCTGATTTACTCCGTCAAAGTAATCACCTTCTGCTGTAATATCTACGATCTTTGCGTTAAGCGGTAGGTACTCTTTTTGTAGTTTACGCTTTAAAGCATATAACTTTATTAAAATTTCGTCAGGTGAAAAATCTGTAATTTCCTCTACTTCGGGTAAATCAAATTCATTTAGTCTTCCAGTGGGAACATTTAATCTATATGCTAGTGAAAATCTAGAAGTTTTCTTTTGATTAGAATTAGGAAGGTTCTTATTTTTACTCTTCTTTGCTAAAAAACCTACTTCAGTTTGATTAGCAACAGGAACCACCATCATTTTTCCAAATCCTTCAGATTGTTCATTTATGTTTAGCCAGTATTCTCTAAGACTTACATTGTTATATCCAAAGAAATCAATAACACCTAACAGTGCTTTATACGTTCCTATGAAAGGCTTAATAGTAGAAGCCTGCAATAAAAGTTCTTTTCTTTTTCTATTTAATAGTTTATAATCTACACCAAGATCTTTAATATCAGAATCTTTAAATATCAAATAATCCATTTCGGTAAGATTAAGAGCCATGTTAGTTAAAAGGCTTTTTAGTCTTTCATCTTCAGCAACAATTTCACCATACACTTTAATCTCAGCAACCTTTACTTCATTGCCGGCTTCAGTTGCATATACTTCTAATTTTCTAATATGAAATCCTTCTTGATCTGAGCTCATTGCAATATTAGCAATACATGCCTGAGGACTTAATGCTGCTGCATTTAGAGGAACTATTTTAAAACCATCTGGATCAATTGATGTATAATAGCTATTGTCTCTCATTTCACTAATTTGAAAAGAATCTATATTTACATCATAATCCCCATTATTCATTTTACCACTATATAAAAATATATCTGTACTTTCACCATAGTCTTCTGTGAATTTAAACTTAAGCGTATTTTTATTTGCGTCTACTGATATTGGATGTACAAACCTTTGATTATCTAATTCATCCTTTACTTCTTCCAGTACATATAAATTTAAAGTTTCATATAAGCCTGTAGATATCTCAGGTAAAAATGCATTACCCGTGGAATATCCTAAATCAGAATTATATTCTAGATTTAATTCGTTAGAATTATTATCAAAAAATCTTAGATTTTGGTATGACATTGTTATCTAATTTTTTTATCGTTCTTTTTAATAGTGTAAGATTTATAACTCTTTAAATAATTCACAGAGTCTACCCAATCAGCCAACACCTCTTGAATAAACTTTATAAAATCATTCATTTGGTTATTTCTCCATATATGACCAGATATAGAATTCTTTAAAATGTTTTTTCTATAATCATTTCCAAGATTTTTTCTATCGTCAAATACACTTTCCCTAATAGAGTATAGCCTTTCTCTCCTGCTTTTAAAAAGATTTTTAAAAATACTCATTATATAGCTTTTCTATTTTTAGCTTGAACTTTAGCGAATATGCTATTTTTCACAGCTGGCTCATCAAAGTAAATTGAAAGAGCTGCTTTTTCTCCAGTCTTTACTGAATCATCCACTATGTTTCCATTTTGATCTAACCATCCACCTCTAAACAATGCAACTTCTTCTTTTTCTAAAATTATATCTCCAAAAGAATCTAAATTAATTACATTCTCAGGAAGAGCAGCGCCTTCTTCAAAATTAACCTGTGAGGTAGTTACGTTTCTTTTAAAGAAAACCATTTTTTGTTTTCCGTTGCCTATATCCTCTAATAGTGGAGTAGAAGGAGTTACGGTTACTGTTTTAGAAATATAATATCCTAATCTTCTAGCTGTTTCTTCTTTTTCAGAAGTGAATTTAACGTTAACGGAATCAATACCTTCAATACCTTCAATAATTGCTACTATATCTGATTTTGGAAGACGATCTCTTCTTGTAATATTAATTAAGTATTCAGCGACCTTAGATCTAATTTCAGACGATAGGTTATTTTTATGATATCCTTCAAAATATCTAACCTTAATATCCATTCTAAAGTATTGTGGTGAAGGATCTACTATTTTAACTTCAGTCGTTACCATCTGTCTTCCTGATTTTTCTAATAATCCCATAATTCCTTCTTTTTCTATTTCAGTAAAAAAGAATTCAGAAGTATCTAAGTTAAAATAATCTTTATTGTTTTGTAATTTTTTAAGAGTATTAGGCAACATGAACAGATAGATAACATTATCATCGTCTAAATATCCATCATCTGTAGTATTATATGCATCTAAATATGAAAACAAGCCATATCTTGAAAGAAAGTGTTCATAATTATCTGGGGTTGCTAATACAAATGAATGTGACTGTAATGGGGCAATTAATTTTGTTAATGCAATATCTTCTGGATTTGCTCCCATTTTAGGAGCGACTGTAAACGAAAATTCTAATAATTCGTTTAAGTCATGTGTGTTTCCTAAAGAATCTGTTCCTTCAGTTTCAAACTTAAATGTCAAATCAGCTCTACCATTTAAATTACCCATAGCACCAGAAATCTTTAAATATTCTACTTTAATCGAAGCTCCCTTTTCAGGTATTTCTCCAAATGAACCATTACCAAAATAAAGATCTAATCCACCTGTTATACCTGTTTTCACAATGTAACCCTGTGTTCCTTTCTTCATATCATACATTGAATCGTATTTTGACCACAGATTAGAATTAACGGTTACTCTAATTTGATCATGATCAACCATTCCCTTTGTTATTACGTTAAATGACTGAAGTGACTCCCCTGTTGAAGTTAATGTTTGATCTTCATATTCTCCTTGAATTACTGGAACATATATAAAATTAGAATTAGATTTGTCTAATCTAAATTGATCATTATTGGTTCTTAGGGTATACACTAGACCATTATCATTTGATTTTATAATAGCATTAGCGGGAATGTTTAAAGCATCTCCTGCAATATCATCTAATCCCTGTACACCTAATCTCAGCTTTAATTCACCAGAAGCGGCAGCTCCTCTAAATGAATCATGTCCTGCTAATCTTGAAAGTCCATATATTGATACTGGGTTTTGAGCTGTTAGTATATTTTGCTCAACCGTTGAATCTTCTATATAAAAGAAGATTAATTTTCCTATTTCTGAAATAACATCTAGTAATTGTGAAAAGGGAGAAGCGGTTGTAAATGCAGTTCCTACTGCACCATATACCCTACTAACATAAGATCTCACATCTGAGATCATTTCTCCAGTTTTAATTCTAGACGTTGATAAAAAGTTATTATCTGCCATTTTACTTTTTTGTTTTATTATACGTAAACACCTACCTGATATTTGTTGTCTACTCTTATATCTATAAAGACCGCGTGTCTATCAACTTCTTTAGTAAAGTCAACATCAACAGTCACGTTAAATTTCTGTGCAAGTGGACAGAATTGAAAAATCTGTTCTGCTACCACTTTTTTTAATAAATAGTCATTATAACTTAATGAATACACATAGTCTTCTAAATTAGCTCCAAATTCTGGATTACCTAGAACATCTCCCTTTCTTGTAAAAAGAACGGTTTCAATCTGAGTTAACAGCCTTGAAAGTTCTGAATAATTTTCCATCTCTGTTGGATCAAACCCAGGATCTCCTTGTGCTTTTATATAAAATTCCATTTAACTATATATTCTATTAAGAATGCATCATCCAATCGGTGCCTTCATCTGATTTAATTTCTTCAATAACAGCTTCCAGTTCTCCTTCTCCTAATCCCTGTATTGCATCTGCATTTACCTCTATATTTCCTGGCAATGCAAATCCAAAAATACTTAACTTTTGGCCAAGTGATATTTTAATTTTCGCAGCACAGTATCTAAAAAATGCTTCATCTTCGAAAAGAGCACATTGAGGAATGGTTTCATATACCTCTAATATAATATCTCTGTTAGGGGTTTCTCCAGTAAATTTAATCTCATGTGTTAATTGATTATAGTGATATCCAATGGGGTTTTCTAGAATTTGTCTAGCCATATCAAAGAAACTTTCATTAACCACGTAATATTGAAGATTCTCTGCTGCATCTACTACACCATCTCCACCAAACATTCCAGTATACATCATTCTTTCGATAGCAAAATCACCTTGTGAAAATCTAATATCTGTTCCACCTGCATACTTTGATCCAGTTTCAAAACATCCATATACTGAATAAACTTCTCCACCACCTGTAGCTGGATCCATCTTTGGAAGAGTAAAGCATCTTCTAGATTTAAAAAGATTAGACTTAAAAAGTTCTTTAGGTAAAACCATAAAGTTTTCTTTCATCGAATACTCGTAATTTTTATAGAACCATTTCTTTGCTCTCTTGACAATATTCTCTACTTCTGATTTTGGAAGATTCATAGGAATCATACAAGACCCTGTTACTTCTGATGCCAACTCATTTACAAAGTCGTTAAAGCATTTATTATCATCCCATGTAGGTTTATCTAAGTGGCTATTATTACCTATTATATTATCACTCATTTTGTTTTAGTTATTTTTAAACTTCCGTATAAAGTATTTTTTCAGTGTTGTCAAACTTCGCAGTTCTTTTATCATATTTACCGTCTCTAAATATACCGCCTTGCATCGATCCTTTCATTATTCCATTTCCATATACGTAACAGTCTTTTAATATACACGACTGATGAACGTATGAACTTTCTAATTTAGACGAATTAACCTGCGTAGATTGATAAAAATTACAGGAATGTATATCAGATCCATTTACGTCACATCCGAAGAAATCACAATTTGTAAATTCTCCTCTCAAAGAACATCTTACAAATTCATATCCTTCTAATTCTACACAATATGATAATCTACCGCCTTCTACTTGAATAATTCCGTTGTCAGCATCATAGTTAATATGTCCTTTTGTTAATTCACCGTGTGTAAATAATCTAAGAACTCTTTCTCTAATATTAGGCCAGTGTAAATCTATTATCTTTTCATTGTCATTTAAATCAACCGTTAATTTAACATCTTTATTCCATCCCGCATTAATAGATTTCCAATCTTTTCTAGCCTTTATAATTCTTTCGTTTTTGGCAAGAATTTTTCTAAGCTCTATTGAATTAAGATTGTTAAATTGAACATTACTCGTGCTATTCCATAGTTGAGTTATAAAAAGATCTAGCATTTGTAGAATCTTGGAAGTTTTCTTTTCCCAATCTTCTCCACCGAGATATCTGAATTCTAAATAATTCTTATGTCTTTTTTCAAAGTTAATTCCGTAATATTTAGAATCAGGATATATGAAATTACTAGGAGTAATATTTAATCCATCGTAGAAATAAGTATCTGACTTAGGTAAAACGAATTTAATTGATTTTGCGTATGCAGAATCTTTTCTTTCAGGAAAAAACTTAAAGACTTGACTTTCTTTAAAATCTAAAATAAATTTAAGAACATTCATCTTAGATATTCTGTGTTTATTTTCTATTTTATCTGTATCAAAGGATATGTTTAAGTGAATAGAACTTCTATCATTAGTATATCCATTTTCTTCTATCCATTTACATACTTTGATGATCATCATTCTTGCAGAATAATAAGGCTGTGGACCCGTTACGAGTTCCATCAGTTTTTCACCACCTGACATATCAGGTTCTATCTTGAACTCGTCTCTTGTAACTTCAAAATCACTATGCGCCTTTGCTTCTACTCTAATCTTTTTACCTAAAAGACCCGCTAACTCTTTAGCAGTCGTATCGATATCCTTATTAGAATAGAATTCAAATTCAACGCCTAGTAGCGAATTCTTTAATATGTCTGAATTATTAATATTATTCATTTACGTAATTGTATGACTTAAGTTGGTTTATATATCTCTGTTAGATACACTATAACGTGAAAAAGCCCGAGTGATCGGGCTCTTTCAATTAAATTATAGATTTGGTTATAGTTTAAGGAATACTTTTCTAGTGTCTTCTTCAACTCTGATCACTTGAACAGTAATATCTGCACCTTTCAATATGTCTTTAATATCTATGTTATCAGGGAATTCAGATACGTGTAAAAGTCCTACAACACCTTCTTCTATTTCTACAAATAAACCATAGTCTTTAGTAGATTTTACCTTTCCTACTACTTCAGTTTTCTTAGTATATCTTGAAGAAATACCTTCCCATGGATCTACTTTCTTTTCAGCAGGAGAACCTTGAACAAGTGTAATTTTTCTTTCATTAATAACTTCTTTAACATAGAATTTAATCTCTGTTCCTGGCTCTAAAGATCTATCTCTATGTGCCTTTGAAGTTTCAGTATCTAGGTCGTTAACGTGAATCATTCCAGTTAAACATCCTTCAAACTCAACGAATACACCATATTTTGCAGAACCGGTAACATGACCTGTTCTTTCAACTGTAATATCTTCTTGTATCGTTTTAAGTGTATTAGGAATAAGAGCTCTTAAATATGCTCTATGTGAAACTACTACAGTTCCTTTTTCTTCTGAATAACTCACTGGTACTACATACATTTCTGTGTCGATGATTGATTCAAAGTCGTGTAGCTTATTTACACCAGCTAAAGAACCTGGCATAAAGCAATCAATTCCTTGAACTTGAACAATATATCCTCCACCTGGAATCATTTTAGAAACAATACCACTATATGCTGTATTTCCATCGTCAATAGATGCTACGATTTCTTTAATAACCTTAGTCTTAAGACCTTCAGTCACAGAACCTATCATATATTTCTTGACATTCATTGAAGTATCGGCGATCAATTGAACATCGACTTCAACTCCTTGTTTTAGAAGTTCTCTTATTTCTGTAGTTTCTCTCGATAAATCTACATAGATTAATTCTCTATATCCTACATCAATTGATGCCCATTCGGAATCAACCGCATACACCTTTCCAGTATAGCTAGCTCCTAATTGTAAAGAATATAAAGTATTTGAAGTTAGTGAATGACCTTCCATTAGGTCAAATAGTTCTTGGGCGTATGATTCTCTGCTATATACCTTTACACCTTTAGGTGTTTTAATATGTGGATTGGGTTTCCTAAGCTTAGTTACACATGTTGCCTCGTATTGGTCCCACATGAATTCTCCGTTTTCATCCATATAATTTGTATCTGGACCGGGAGTTGGTTTTTCCGGGGTTGCGGCGTTTAATGAAGTTTCTACTTTAACTTCTGTTTCTTGGTTAGCTTCTGCAAGCTGTGTAGTTGTCGAGAGTCTTGGTCTCTTTTGTTTTTGAGTTGTCTTTGTTGACATTTACTTTGTTTTTAAAAGGGTTAATGTATGTTTTACTAGTTATATATCAAATTACGGTGGCGTCAAATCCTATCATAGGAATATAAGGAACTAAAGGAACCGGTATACCTCCCATATAAATAAATTTCATTTGGCTAAGATGTGTAAAATAAGAATATGCTAATGCACTTGCAACGTCCTCGGCTGCATCATGTGGGTTATCAGAATCCTTTCCGGAATTAAGAGCTCTTCTTAAATTATCTGCTAATTTCTTTTGATTTCCATAACTGACACCTATGTATTTTCCTTGAAGAACTGGAACAGATAAACATGGTGGTGTTGGGGGATCAGTTGCAAATGGTTGTATTGTTGCATCTTTCCAGTATTTAAGAGTTGCCTTTGCAAGTTCTTTATATGGATCATCTTTACTTCCACCTTCTGCTAACATTGCAGCTTCAATTCCCATTTCTACTATTAAAGTATTTCTAATTTGCTTAGCTAAAGTTCCCGTTTTAGACATATCTATATTCACAATAGAATCCTGTGTTTCGTCGTTTTCAGTAAGAGGACATCCTTGCCATTTTTTTCTTAATTCATCTTCTAGAAAAACGGGTTTAACTTTATTTTTTTTAAAACCATAATCTTGTTTACCGTTCCACGTAAATTCTGTAATAACATGCTGAGTTAACGCAGGTGGCATTTTATTATTTTCATCAAAAGGCTCCTGTATTTTTAAATTAGTTAATTTAAATGGATATCTTACTTTTAATTTTTCAACAGGTTCCATTTCTTCATATCCTACGGGTAATGTAGTATCAAAGGGCCATGGATATTTAATAGCTTGTATAGGATCTTTCTTTAATGCAGTTTCCTCATTGTATAAAAACTTTCCATCACTATCTACAGTTGGATGACACTTCCTTATTTCATCAATTACATATTTAGAAACTAGTAGATGAAATTCACCATCATAATTTCTATTATTATTATTTATTGAAACACCCGAGGAAGATTTAAATGATTGCCAACCCCAGTCTAATCCCTTTAGTGTAGATATGGCCGCCTTCCTGTTATTGTTCATCTGCTGAATGTCTTGATTACTAAACCCTGAACCGCCAACCCCAGTGGTGGAATTGCTTTTAATTTCGTTAGTTCCCATCCAAGTCGCCCAGTGCCAAAAATCCCATCTTTTATCTCCGTTAGAAATATCCTCAAATTGCATTAATAATCTTGTTGCAAATATTCTAGCTAATTCATCACCGGTTTCTTTACCATCTAGGCGATGAAACTCGAAGAATTTAAATCTATATAGGTTTTCCGCTTCGTCATCCTTAAACTCTTCCAGATACTTATCAAGTTCTTCTGTTGGCTCATATTGTATACCTTCTCCTATTTCACCTTCTAGTTTGTTATATTCTGGATCGTTGTCCTTTCCGGCAATAGTTAATCTAGTTGCCGCTCCAGCTGCTGTTGCTAAAAATGCTATTAAATTATCTTTTTCATTTACAAGGGGTTCTTCGTTATCCGGCGTTACCATCACGGGTTCACCTTTTTCCCAAAGATCATGAAACCATTGTTCATAACTTGCTATAAATGCAGATTCACCTGCTGAACTTTCATGAGGAGCCATCCCCGGAATACATGTTGCATTATTCTTAACTGCTGTTAAATATGCATTAGCTAACATGTTTCCAAAATCTTTAGCATCGGAAGGTACTCTGTTTTCAAGAATGTCAGATACCTCATTTATGAAAGGTGACCATTTTGCTGGCATAATTATTTATTTTCTTGTTGATACGACTTGTGATCTCCTTCGTCAAATGGAACTTGTAAAGTACTCGAAGGACCAACACCCGTCGGATGAATATGCGCCTTATAGTCTGCAATAAAATTAGCTAGAAAATCTTCTAAAGATAATCCCCTTACAGCTGGCTGCTCAGTGTCTTCGCCGGGTTCTCCAGTATTACTTAAAAATATATTACCTGCATCTAAAAATATTCTATCATCTGTAGAAATTTTAATATCGCCGGCTTCATCTATTTGTATTATAGGTCTTTCTTTTGCACCGAGACCTCTAGTAATTACAAGACCATCCTTTTCTGAATGATAAATTCTTACATTTCTTTCAGCATCATATACTAAACTGATTACGTTTTCAGCATTATCCTCTCCATCTAATATGTCTTCTTTAAGATCAAGATTTTGCTCTATATGAAACCAATATTCAGGATGATATAAATTTCCATTATCAAATCTAGCTGAAACTATATCTCCTATTCTAGGAACATGGTGAGAACCTACTGCGTTTCTATTCATAGGAGTTGCCCATGGAATAGATTCATCCGGCAAATTATCAAACTTTCCTAAAACTTTAACCTTACATCTACCTAGTTTAAGAGGATCGACATTGTCGATAACTTCTCCTAACCAATGCGTGTCTCTAAGATTATCAGTATTTAATTCTTTTTCAGTTGACATATATTAATCGTTTACATTACCAAGAGACTGTGCCGCTGCTCTTTCTAAAGCACTTCCAACGGTCGCACTTGTATCTACATTAAACACATTTTCTGCGATATTAGCTCCTATATTATCTACTCCATCTGAAACTCCCCTTAGAGCATCTTGATATATGTTTTCGAAATTAGGAACTCGTCTTCTGACACCGTCTCTTGCTCCTTGAACTAATTCATCTTTCTTTTCTCTTGCTAATCTGTTAATATCAGTTTCTGCTCTATCTTTTAATTCTTTAAGCTTTCCTAGTGCTTTATCTTTTAAGAAACCAAGTATACCATCTGCTTCATAATCTTCAGAATCGGGTGCTGGTGAATATCCGTTTGGAAATGTATCTGATACTATTCCATTTAAGACTCTGGCATCGACTTTATCTATAACTTCATATTTCATTTCGACAGTTTGCCTGGTTTGTTCACCTGGATTTTTAGTAAGATCTGCAAAAGGATCTGCTCCTGAATTTAGAGAGAATTCACATTCTCTAAATCTAAACATAAAGAAAGGTCTTGCTGTATTTCCGGAAATACCTTCATTTCCATTCTCTACACCTAGTGAAGGTTTAAAATTACCAGGAAATCCTTTAATAGTCTCTAAAGATATTTTCTTAGGAATTCCTGATAATGAAATTTTAGACATATTTTTTATAGTTCTAACCTCAGTAACATATATTGTCATTGAAAATTTTCTAAGATTTTCAGGTAATATCCAATTGTGCTTGTGTTCGTCAAATACGGCCTTTCTATATAAGTGCATCAAACCTGAAACCCTAAGATTAATAGATTCTAAACAACTTAAAGTAAGCTTTGCATCATCTCCTCCTCTATATGGATTATTTGGGTCTATGCCTGCTATAACGCGATCTACTCCCTGTATTCCTTGAAAAAACCATGGAGTATTTTTATTAATATCTAATAGTGCTTTTTTAAATTTTATGAGATTAGATAATCTTTCACTATAGAACCTAGTAGTAGGATCGTTGTCATCCGGCTTGAACGTAATAGGATCTATTTTACCAGGAGTAATCGCTGTTGAATTATCAGAACCAGTTGCTCCCAGGTGTCGAGTATAATATTCTTCAGCAGCTCCTGAAAAAATAGGAGAATGCTCATGACTATTAACGTCAAACAATATAACGAAGGACAAATATGTAGGATCCTGGTAAGGAGACTGTGCTAATTTACCCTTTTTAAAATCTACTATGTTTTTAAAGTCTGACATGAATTATATATTCTTATTATTATGATGTTGTTTCTGCGTTAACGTTATTGAGTCTACTTGGCCATTCTCTTCTTAAAAGAGTTAGTTCTTGAGTAATTCCAGTGCTTTCTTTATACCTGTATATAATTCCAGCAATAACATAAAAACCAGTTAAAAATTCATCTTTAATTTGTTCTGTTCCCATTTCTGAAGGATGTTCTGCCTCGGTATCTTGATCTGTATCAAATCCTTTACCTTCCTTTGATTCATTGATTCCTTGTGCAGCAGACATTTGTGTAAATCCACTTTTTAAAATCTGGACAGGTATCTTTTGCCATAAATGAATACCGGGGTTAAAGGTTTTAAGATTAACTACTAATTTCATTTTATTCATTTCATCTAGGTTTTGCTGATTGCTAATCGCAGAATAAGAATAATTAAGATGCGTACCCGGTGAATCATCTGATTGAATAGGAAGCCTACCAACGAATTTTGATTTTACTTCTTTAGTATATCTGTCTTCACCTCTTCTGCCCTTTAGAGGTTCTTCAATGTCTTTCATCTTATCACTTGCGAGAGGTTCTAATTCATGAGCCACTATTCCTACACCCGGTTCATAGTAAATCATTTTCCTTTTATATCCATTCTTTTTAGAAAGTGAACCAGCATTATTAACAAGCGAATAACTTTCTATAAAAGTATTTGTTGAATTCATATTAGCAGCGTTTGTTAATATGTTACTAATCTCTATTTTATTAGAACTTTGCTCTTCACCGTCTTCATCTAAATCCATTTCCATATTTACGAAAGTTTCATCTACACCTTCTTCCGAATTTAATAATGAATTAATATCTACAAAACAAATATTATAATAGGGATCTATACAATATGTTTGAAAGCTATCTTCTCCAATATATGAATGTTCTACTAAATTATTTAAAAATTCAATGTTAGGCTGACATGCACTAAGGGCTTTCATTTTATCATCAGCAACATCTATGTTAGTAGCTAATCCTAGTTTTAATTTATTAGCAAATTCTTCAATCTGTTCTCTTGAAGTTCCTTCATACGATGCACATCCCTCAGAATACATTGTAGGTATTTTCATAGTTCCTTCCATGGAATACTTTGAACCATCTGCCGCTTTTTCCAGATCTCTATTAGGAGGACCTGAAACTTCATCTATATCAAAATCTATTCTTATATCCCTAAATGTGTCTTGTTGCCTAGCAGCAATCCTAATAGATATAACATCTCCATCTCTTGGTGTTGAATCACTATCAAATGTACCTGCCGTATCCATTATTATTAGACTTATAGTAGGAATCTTATCATTACAATTAATTTCTAAACGCCTAACGTCTGTTTCTGAAAATGATTTACCGTTAATTACTATCATTGGAACCGGTCCACCAATCTCATGGCTATGCTTAGTTCCATCTGGTTCATCCTCACCTGCTGCGTCAAACTTTATAACATCGAGTTCTAATGAATGATCTATTACATTTAAAATATGATTGTTTAATGGCATGCTTTTAAATTCTTATTTCTCCGTTACTTACTTCGATGTTAGTTTCCCCAGTCTTTAATATATTCGGAGGTAATATTTCTTTATTGTATTTCTTACTTAAGTATTCAATTCTATTTGCGTCTTTGACTGGAAGTCTTTTAGTGTTTATGAATTGATCTCTTATTGGGTTTTTCTCGTCCTTATTTAAAGTTAATTTCCATTTCTTTTTACCATAATCTCTAGGAGGAATGTATAGTACATCGCCCTCTATTATAGAAAAAGGATTAGATATCCCATTAAACTTTAAAATAATATCAGTATAATCATGAGTTCCGTATTCTGACAAAGATACTAAATCTATTCTACCGGTTTCATCGTTACTTACAACATGAACCTCCTGTACTCTAGTTGAATCTGCAAAAATAAGAGTAGGAGTACTCATAGATAGTTTATTATCTACAAGTTTCTTTTTATCTATAGAATATATTTTCATTTTAACCGTTAGCTATTTTTCTAAATTCAGAATTAAGAGACTTTCTTTTATCTTTTCCACCATAGGCCGTTTCAACGTACACTTTATTAACATCAACTCCGTCCTTAGGTTGAAGATAAAATCTACCTCTACCCATATTAAACATAGACTCTATATCTAATTTATCTCTTGCTCTACCGGGTTTTAATGTAATTTCAACTACCATTCTTTCAGGAAAATCCTGAACTCCCATACCACCTTCAAATGTTACGTTGGTTTCTCTACATGTTAGATTACCTACCATCATTACTGGGTTTAATGGATTTCCAACCGTCAAGTGCCATGAACCAGTAGGATCTCCTGTTAGTAGAGAGGCTGCGGCCTGACCACCTTGTGGAGAATTAAACATTTTCATTAAAGTACCGCCCAGTATATTATTTAAAAACTTAGAATCTTTCCCATCCATTAATCCTCCTATATCTTTAGCAACTCCTTTAAACATGTCACCTAAACCAGACGCTACACTTTTGATAAATCCACTATAGTTACCAGATTTAATCATCGAAAGATCTCCTAATGGCTTTCCAGTAGAACCATCTCCGACATATCGTACTGCTCCTCCCCAGAACGGTGCTTGACTTGAAGTCAATACCATTATATTAGCGAGTTGATCTAGCATCAATATTTTAGGGTTAGCTCCACTAAATGATCTTAACTCATATTCAAATTTAAGTTTAAATTCTTGATTAAACGTTAAACCTTGATCTCTGAAAGATACATTCTTAATAACGTTTACCGGGCCAAAGACATGATTAGGATAGGTATCACTATACGCATCATAACCTCCACCTCCATTTGCTCTTTTTTGGGCAGTAACTCCATCTACACCTGCACTTGCGTTTGCTGCTGCAGTACCTATTACACTTGAATCTAAAAACTGCCCAAAAGCACCTCTTCTGTTTTTATTTTGAGAATTCTTAGTCTGTACACTTGCGGTTTCATCTTTCCAATTATATCCATGGCTCCAATTAAGTATAGAGTTCATATTATTACCTGTAACCTCACTCATCCATGTAACTGCTCTCGCAATGTCAGGCTGATCGACTGGTGTCGGATTTCCTGCTTTATCAACATCCATTGGTGCTATAATATCATCCATTATAGGGTATGGAAATCTTCTAAGAGTTAATAAATAATTATTAGGTATTTTACCATTATATCTACACATTGCAAAATCAGCGTAATTGTACATATAACCATATCCGGATCCACCGGCTGCAGCTGCTTTTGTAACTTCTATTATTTTAGAAACAGAAGGATTGTCTAGTGTCTTTGGATCTATTTTATTATATTCTTTAATATCTACACCCGTCGCCTTCGCAGATCCACCAGGAGTAAAGAAACTACCTCTAAAATTTACTAAAGAATATTTATTAAATACAGAATAAGGTTTTAAACCATCTGTTATTGCAGCTGAAGCTACACCTTCTTGTGGTTTTCCAGCATCGTCTTTTTTATAGTAGATAACTGAGTCGGCTGTTTGTGTGTAATATGCATCTGCTTCTGAATTAATAGTAGGGCTAACGTTACTCAAGGGTTGACCTGTTTTCATAGCAGCGTTTTTTGCGTTTGGGTCTGAAAACTGACCTCTTAATATATCCTGAGGATCTACATTTCCTGCGCCATGTCCGTCTGGACTTGATAGATTAAAGAAGTTATCTACTTTATCTCCAAAGCCTGAAACTGATGATTTTAAACTGGAAGCTGCTCCCGCTGATACTAATCCAAATAATGGCATATTGTAATATTATGTTTTTACTAGGTTTTATATATTCACAATTCTATGTCATCCAGATCGTCTGACTGTGGTCTATATAAAAGCTTATCATAATATTTATCTGTCTTTGGTTCTCTATCTCCTAAAAACTTCTTAAGATGGGCAGCATATACTCCCCGAGATTGATAATAATATTTGCCAGAAGAATATACACTTCTGCTTGAGAGTTCAAATATATCTTTAAAATTCTTTTCGATTAAGAAATCTTGTATATTGTTAAATAGATCTATTACCTCTGATTTGGTCTTAACACACATTACGGAATCAACTGAGATCATATAAGATTCCCACTTAGAATCTATTTGATTTTGAAAGTCTTTCATAGATTTATAGTTCTTTCGCGAAAGACCGAATGTCGTAGTTCTATTATTAAAGTCTTTTGAAAACTTCATACCGAAAAGATATCTTTTTAAGAAATCTATATTGTCATGGAACTTAGTAATTCTTATCTGATACCTTGGCATATCCTCGTCGAACTTAACGTCATGAATTATTCCATAAACGGGAAATACGATGTGAGAATGTCTAGTGTTGGATATAAGGGCATGTATTCTTTCACCCTTTGAAAATAACTTATGTCTTATCATTATAGATCGATTATCTTGACGCTTTCGAATCTTTTAAGAACGCCTTTAGGATAATCATCTCTATTAATAACTGTTAAGTTTAGTGATGCAGCAGGTTCTATTGTTTCTTGTAAAAATAATTTAAAGTTGTCAATAGTTTCTGCATCTAAATTTTTAAATAAGTAAATGATTTTTTCTAAGTCTGCATTCTTATTTAGAACATTAATGAAAGAATCTCTTATTGCAAGACCAATTACAGAGCGATGTGGTTCAGTATCATAGGGATCTGATTTAACTAGCTTATTTCTAATGCTATAAAAATCTATAACTGTTTCTCCTGGGTTGTTTCTACAGAATTTATTAAATTCCTTTCTACTGTTACACCATACACATTCTATTGTAATTTCGGTCGTTGTTGTCATCTTATCAATTTCTCCAACTCTTTAATTTTAGTTTGTAAAGTTTGGATTTTATGTTTTGTTTCGATGGTAGAGGGACTGTAATTAGTTCCCCATTCAGTGACCACCTTTATTTGATTAGATTGTTTTGAATTACCAAAGTCTAATCCGACATCGATGCAGATATCTTTGATAAAATTTAATCTATCATCGATACCTTTATCAAAATCATAGACAATAACTGACTCGTATTTCTCACCAGCCGCATTGATGTTATCATCTGTTACGGTTTTAATTACACCGTTATCTGCTATCTTAAGAGTTATCTCTTGCATTTAATCTTTCTTCTAGGGATTCTTGAACTTTTCTGTATATTTTCCTAGCCGCTTTTCTATCAGCTCTATAAGTTTCTTTATCTTTGATCGTAGTCATCGCGAAGGCTTCTTCTAACAAATCAATCTCTTCTTTGTTATAACCAACCTTAGCCCATGTTTCTTTTAACGATTCTAACTTAGCTCCTAATTGAGCTTCTATTTGATCGTTGATTCTATTTGTATTAGCTTCGTGAAACTGCTTTCCTTCTTCTTGCTTTAAAGTATACCATGCTATTCCTTTTTCAGAGAATCTTCCCCATCCGTTTTTAGCCTTTAATAATCCAGCTTGTCTGTAAGTGTCTCTTCTGTATTTTCTTGCTTGACTCATATTTTATAATAATTAGTTACAAATTCGGTTATTTGTTCGTTTAAAAATTCTTGTAGGTTATTTATCTCTATTTGAGAAACAGCTGATTTAGAGATCTCTTCTAAGATTTGTTCTTTTTCTTCTTCAGAGTTTTCAACTAACATGTTAAATACTTCTTTCTTAGGAAGATTAATTCCTACGCTTAATTGAAATGATTCAACATTCTTAGCAGATAAAGTTCTAATTAATTGACCAAGGGGAGAAGTAGTTTCTTTAACTTCTACCTTTTTTTCAATTTCTTTAACAGGAGCTTTTTTAGGCGTAGGTGTAATTCCTACCAGATCGGCTCCAGGAAATGGTAATCCTTCATTAGTCACTAGTTCTAAAAACTCAGGTAATACTTTGTTGAATATTTTAGATCCATCTTTAAAGTAAGTAAATTCAGAATCTTTAGATTCTACCTCAACCACTTTACCAAAATTATCTCCCTTTTTCCACTGATATTTTACAATATCTTTTTCTTCAGTTGTTTGCATGATTTAACCTATTTTATTATTATACACCTAAACTTAGAAAAGTTTAAGCTGTGGTATAATATAGAAGGTATTAGATTCTCCTTCTTGATAGAACTTTATAAAGTCGTTTATAAAGGCATGGGATGTAGATGGTCCTATCATTGCCTCTGTCTTTTTAATATACCTTCTAAAAAAATCATGGCTTCCATGTTCTTTTAAATAGTCTTCTAGGTGATTTACTTCTGGTAAGTTTATTCTATTAATGCTCATTCCATACGATTACTTGTTCAACAATAATTCCTGCCTTTTTTAATAAAGAAATACCTGACAGATCTCTATACCCTTCACAGTAGAATACTTTTTCTACACCAGCTTGTATAATTAACTTAGCGCATTCAAAGCATGGAGAAGTAGTAGTATATAGGATCGATCCTTTTGAAGTAAGTGTAGATTTCGAAATCTTCATTAATGCATTTGATTCTGCATGCAAGACTTCTTGTTTAGTAACTTGCTTAGAACAACATGTATCTTCACATTCATATCCTTTTTCTATTAGAATTTCTTTGTGGTCAGAATTATCTATATTTCTAGTTTGAGTTTCTTCACATTGATTATCAAAACCATGTGGAGTTCCATTATATCCAAATGAAACAATCTGCTCGTCTTTAACTACTATACAACCAACTTTCCTTCTCTCAGCATAGCTAAGTTTAGAAATTTGATATGCTATTTGCATGTATATTACGTCTACTGAAATTCTTGGCATATTACTTTATAAATAAAAAGGGTCCATGTATTATACATGAACCCTTTAAAAAGTTTATATTGTTAATTTTAATATTAAGCTTCTGGAGTTTCCTCACCAACAGCTGAATCAGATTCTTTCATCTCATTCACTTTCTTAGAATATGATTCGATCATTTCATTACATGCAGCTTCATAAGCTTCAACTGAATAATCTTCTTTCATTTCTTTAAGAGATTGGGCAGCTAGCGCTCCAACTAATGCAGCATTTTCTTTCATATACGTTTCAACAGTATGCTCATCATGTGCATCGTCTTCCCAAGCTTTAGCTTCATTTTTACATGATTCGTAAACCTCTTTTAACATATCAGAAACTAATCTTACTTCTTCCTCTTCTTCAGCAACTTCTTCAGTTTCTTCTTCAGCAACCTCTTCAGTTTCTTCAGCTTCAGCAACTTCTTCAGTTTCTTCTTCAGCAACCTCTTCAGTTTCTTCAGCTTCAGAAATTTCTT
>UPTN01000022.1_pt1 | contig 83227 bp, 96 predicted proteins | sample 2160111 | NCBI WGS metagenome assembly UPTN01 (sample SAMN06265058, study PRJEB28932) | marine metagenome | isolation source: Columbia River Estuary | place: USA:Columbia River Estuary, USA | collected 2014-05-05
CGCCTGTTTGGTCTGCTGTCGCAGCCGTTTCAATGCCTGCTAGCTTGGTGAATTGAGCATCAGTAAAGGCATTAGCTTCTGCTTCATAAGCAGTTTTAATTTCAGCACCTGTTTGATCTGCTGTTGCCGCTGTTTCGATACCAGCTAGTTTTGTGAATTGAGCATCAGTAAAGGCATTAGCTTCTGCTTCATAAGCAGTTTTAATTTCAGCACCTGTTTGATCTGCTGTTGCCGCTGTTTCGATACCAGCTAGTTTTGTAAACTGTGCGTCAGTAAAGGCATTAGCTTCTGCTTCATATAGCGCTTTAATTTCGGCACCTGTAACACCGACAGTTGAGCGCCATGAATTTGTGCCTGCTTTATAAATTGATATGCCGTCATAAACGGAACCTAAGGTCACAGTATCGTTATCTACACCATTAAGTGTTACGCCTGTTACAGATGTGACGGTACCTGCTGCCGTTGCGTCGACCAAAGTAATGTTGATAACAGTGCCGATTGGAAACGCAACAGTTGCGTTAAGTGGGATTGTTACATCGACAGCGCCGCCACTTGTGTCGACTTCCAGAAGATCGTTTGCATCTGTTAATGCGAGCGCTCTACTTGTAGAGACAGTAATAACTGAAGCAGGTGTTCGCCACACTGCACTACCGATTTGTGTGTCAAGTGCTGTTTCAATTTCAGCGCCTGTTTGGTCTGCTGTCGCAGCCGTTTCAATGCCTGCCAGCTTGGTGAATTGAGCATCAGTAAATGCGTTTGCTTCTGCTTCATAAGCAGCCTTAATCTCTGCGCCTGTTTGGTCTGCTGTCGCAGCCGTTTCAATACCTGCTAGCTTTGCTACCGCTGCATCATCAAATGCATTTGTATCTGCTTCTGCTTCGTATAATGCTTTAATTTCTGCGCCTGTAAGAGCAATAGTTACGCGCCATGAATCTGTACCTGCTTTATAAATCGATACTCCATCATACAGGGCACCCATTGTTATGGTATCGTTATCTACTCCATTTAGTGTAACACCTGAAACAGATGTAATAGTTGCTGCCGCTGTTGCGTCAATTAGTGTAAAGTTAATAACAGTACCAATTGGAAACGCTGATGTTGCATTGAGTGGAATTGTTACATCAACTGCGCCGCCACTAGTGTTGACTTCTAGAAGATTGTCTGTATCCGTTAATGCAAGCGCTCTACTTGTAGAGACAGTAATAACTGAAGTAGGTGTTCGCCATGCTGTACTACCAAGTTCAGCATCAAGAGCTGCTTCAATTTCTGCACCAGTTTGGTCTGCTGTCGCAGCCGTTTCAATGCCAGCTAGCTTGGTGAATTGCGCGTCTGTAAATGCGTTTGCTTCTGCTTCATAGGCTGCTTTAATTTCAGCGCCAGTCTGATCTGCTGTTGCAAGTGCTTCAATGCCAGCTAGCTTTGCTACCGCTGCATCATCAAATGCGTTTGTGTCTGCGTTGCTTTCGTAGCTTACTTTAATGCTTGCTGCATCAAGGTCTCTTTGGACAATTGTCCAGTCAGTTTCTGCTGCGGCGCTATCAATTTCTGCAATAATTACATCGCCAATTTCTAGAGGAGTTGTAAAAAATGTGCCTGCCACAGTAACAGTGTACATATCACCTGTCAATACGCCAGATGGCGATGTATCTAAATCCGGAGTGTTGGTTGATGCATCATAGCTGCCACGGTATGTGACCGCGCCCACTACCGATGCATCAACGTATGCTTTTACACTTTGCTGTGTTGGTACTTGTGTTGCGCTATCTGATGCCATTGTGTCTTCGTCAATAACAAAGCTCATTGCCGCTGTCGACGTATCACTGTTCATTACTGCACCAGCAGCATCGACATTGGTTGCGTCTGTTACATCAGCAAGTGCTTCTATACCAGCTAGCTTTGTTACCGCTGCGTCATCAAATGCGTTTGTATCTGCGTTGTTTTCGTAAGCTGTTTTTACTTCTGCATCGGTAGGAAGAGATGCTTGTGTTTTCCAAGTTGTAGTACCAAGTTGCGCATCAAGAGCTGCTTCTATTTCAGCGCCTGTTTGGTCTGCTGTTGCTCCGTCTTCAATTGCTGCTAGTTTTGCTTCTTCTGCATCGCCGTATGCGTTTGTATCTAGGTTGTTTTCGTACGCTGTTTTAACTTGTGCGTCGGTCATTCTTGTAAAATTGACCCATATTGCGTTACTTGCTGTATTGTCTACGCACATATAAATTGTATTTGCAGTTTCATCTACCCACACGTCACCAATATCAAATGTATCATCGCCGCTAGTTGGAGCAACAGTGTTTCCAGAAGATGTAAATCCAGCAGAGTCTGCGATGTCATCCATTTGCGCTCTTAAATCAGCTGCACTAATGCCACCTGCTACGTTGTCAGCATATAATGCGGCTGTTTGACCTTTGAAAATATTCTTTGTTACTTGTGCCATATGTCACTAAACTCCTTGTGTGGTTTCACTATCTCTATAGTGTTATTTATATCAATTATGCAGCAACAGTTGCGGCTCTGATTAACTCTGCTAGTTCATTTTGGAAACTAGCTGCGCCGTCTGCTATCAGAGCATCTCGTGCTGTTTCTAAAGTACCGCGTATACCAATTGTTCCAAACGCTTCGCCATTTATAGTTGCAGCATTTGTCGCCGTGTTGCTTACATCTAACAAACTAAATCCTGAATCGTTCCATGCTATTTCAAGACTATTTCCGTTCGCTTCTAGCGTAGCGGCTTCAACTAATTCTAAGTTAGTTTCATCTTCAGCAACGTCAGCAAATGTGTGAGGGCGAGCAAATGTTCCATGTGTTCCTCGAGTAATGCCGGTCAACAATACAACAGTGAGATCTTGTCCTCCTGGCAGAAGACGATTAAATACATCAAACTCATCTGAGAATTCAAAAGTATATGCACCCGATGCGCCAAATACATCAAACTCATCCGAGAATTCAAAAGTATATGCGCCTGTCTCAATGTCTCCTACAATTTCAATTGTTTCAACACCTGTGTATTCAATGCGTTCGCCGTTCATCCAGAATGATCCTGCGCCAGTCGGGAATGTATTTGTTCCGAAACGGAGCAGAGGTATAAACTGTTCTGTCGAACTGATATCTAGTCCAAGCAACAATTTACGCTGGTCTACAATTTGCGATGAATATGTTTGTCCGTCGCGTCCAGTTGACAATCTAAAGCTTCGTGTGTTTGTCTCGTCTGTATTTTCATCGAGCGGATTAGTTTCAATTCTTACCTCAATTGTATTTTCCATTGAGATCAAGAGTTCATCGTCTGCTTTCTTTCGCACAGCCGCATCACGAATTTTAGTACGGAACGGTTTTACGGTGTTGACATATTCGAACAACTCGTCTACATTTTGACGGAAGTATTTGTTGTAATCCTTTTCTAGCGAATCTTCGAATGCCAGTTTGATATAGCTTGACTTAAAGATCCAATCTACTTCGTCTTGTTCAGTTAGAACATATTTTGCAAGCTGGAACCAAAGGTCAGTATAAAGTTGACGGTATTGTCCAATCCATATATCAGTGTACAAGCTGTCGAAGATTTCAACCAACACGTTTCTTGTGTCGTTATCCCATGTTGTAGTATCCCAAGGTGCAGTGTCCCAGCCCATTTGATTGAGTGTGTTGTTCCATAGCAAATCAGTAAATTGGATTGTACCTTGTTCTTTGTAAATCAATGTCCATTCTGTGCCAACGTAGCGGTATGCCGAGTGACGTTCGATGTTGTCAGGGTAATTGCTTTCAGTCACATGTGCAATTTCACCTTCACTTGGATTCAATGCAGCAAGATCGCTAGTCAATGCAACATAATAGTTTGAATTGTCTTCAATGTAAGGTGTGTTCGGATCGAGGTGCCAATCTGTAAATGTCCAGAAGTCAGCAATATTGAATGTTTGGTCGCCATTTACAAATTCACGATCAAACGCTTCACGCCAATCGATATCAGAGTCAATCAAGTTAAACATTTCAAGCTGACTGTTGATCTTGGCAACTGCCACTTTACGTGCTGCTTCAATATCCTTAAACCAAATTTGGTGCGGACGTGTTTCTAGTCCATAACGAACGAACGGATGCAACTTCAAGTCCGGAATACTTTGCGGTGTGCTGTATCTAATAGTGTCAAGTCCATTATAGTCACCTGGTGGGTTCACTTCTTCGACTTCAAGCTTGCGCCAGTAATCTTGAATGTTGTCTTGGTTGTCTATTACCGGATCGATTGTAATTGATGTTGTGTGATTGATGTAATACTTGCCATTACTTCCAATAACTACGTCACCTTCACTATATGTTGTAGCAATGTCCCATACTCTAAATTCAACAGTTTCTGATGTCTGTGTAAACTTTGCTAGGCTGTCGCGCAAGCTCATGTGTAGCCATTCTGGAATGTGTGTTGCTGCATCGTTTTCAGCAAGCAACATATATTCTTGGTGGTGATCAACTTCACTGTTGTCAAAGTTAACTTGGAATCTAAGATCTCTATATCCGTTGATGCCAGTCAATCCGCTAATCAACATTGTGTTGACTCCGGTTGCTGCAATCCAATTAATGTCTTGCACACTTGGATCAGATACAATTTCCTCAAGTTGCTGTACGGAGAACTCACGACTTGCGTCCGGCACTGTTGTTTTATTCTGTACCCAGAAGTAGTAGTAAATTTCAAGTTGATTTGTATTTGTATTCAGTTCAACTTCTTCAGACCAATAGTATTGCACGTCGCCGACAGTGTCAATAACATTGTATGCTGTTCCTGTCAATGGAATACCGTCAACAATTGTACCTGCGCTAACCGCGTCTGCATACTCGTCAGGTGTTACCGGGCTCTTTGTCCATTCGTACAAATCAATCGTACCTGTTGGAAATAGTTGTCCCCAATATTCTTGCTTGTATTCATCACTGCCTTGATCATAGTCAAGGTAGATTGCGTTAGACAAGTCCCACCATACACTACCAAGTCGAGAGCGTCCCCACTTAGTTTTTGGTTGCAGTGTCTTATCAGGATCAGTGCTGTTGTCATATGCTGCAATGTCAATTTCAGTTCTTATATCAATTTCACGATCAGCAGCGCCTGCAATCAATCCCTTTAGTGGATCGAATACTTCGTAACGACCAACAGTCTGTCTAGTTGCATCGGAGAACAATACGCCATTTACAATTTTACTATTATTGGTCTTGGTCTCTTCAAGTCTAATCAAGTCAAGTGTTGCATCATTACCAAGTCTAGAGACTAAGTAAACTGCACCGTAGCCGAGGCTGTTGTTGGATCCGTCTAGCACTTGGTCAGCATAAACATAAGTGCCGCTTCGCAAGCCCGATGCGCCATCGACATATCGCGTGTCATTTATAATACCTGCAACGGTTACACTGTCGCCAAATCTCATTGTGCGCAATGGAAATACCTTACCAGTAAATCCTTTTTGCTCAATGTAAAAGTCAACAAAGAAGTTGTTGTCGCTGTTTACTGAAGTAACGCGATGAATTCCGTCCATGTTTGGAACACAGGTTGAATTCAAAATCAATACATATTCGCCTTCACTTAGTGTGTGGGCACGATTAGTTTTAACCAGTGCGTCGTCTCCGTTTTCATTGCCAGCACAAATCTCTTCAACACCAAGATCTAAGTCAACTGTCTGATATACTTGGTAACGGTTTGATGTTGATTGAATTTGATTTTGTGATCCGATATTGTCTACAACCCAAATATTAAAGTCGGCTGGGTCCTCAATTTGGTTCCAGTCGTTGAGGTTGAATGTGTTTTCAACATCGTCTGTTCTCGTTTCTGTTGTACCTTCACTAATACCCAATGCGGTGTTAGCTGTGCCTGCGCCGATTGTGATAGACAGGCCGCTAAATGTTAGGACGAGCACACCTTCAACTTGCGATGCTATCAAGTCATCAATGCCTGCCAAGTTGATTTGCGACACTACATCAAAAATTGTCAAGTTGATTGGAACATTGGTTTCAGTTGTTGTTGCATCAACAACACCATTGCCTATGCCCAGACTTGCGTTCGCTGTGCCAGAACCAATAGTAAGCTGTTCATTTGTACTTTGGATACGCAGACGATTGTTTACAGATGCAGCTGACACATTAGCAATTGCCGCCGCGTTGATTGCGTTGACAACTTGTGTTATTGTTAAGTCGACACCAACTGTTGCTGTTACACTGCTAAGGTTGCCTTCAACATTATTTGAGAACCCGAAGTTGTCATTTGCAGATCCTGATCCAATTACCAGTCTATAGTCTTGATCAGTGTTAGTTCTTGTAATGCGTAGCACATCACCAAGTCCGTTATTAAATACACTTGCTGAAATATCTGTAACGCCTGCGTTAGTTAATGCTGTATTAATCTTAATGATTGCGCTAGACAATGTGTCAGTCACATAGCGAACTGGTAGCGCAGGCGACACCGTGATAGTTACACCTGATGTAATTGCTAGTGCGCCATTTGTTTGTTGCCATACAAAGAAGTCAAGCAAGTCGCCGTCTGCTAGCAATGCTGCATTTGTAGTAGCAAGGTCGGTTGCAAACTGGCCTGCGTTGTTCAATACGCCACTTATAATAGACGCTGAATCTTCATTATTGTTGCCAGTTGTGTTTTCAATTAATAGCAAGTCGTTATCTATCATTGCTGTTGCTTCTGGTATCCAAGCTGCGCCCGGGTTAGCAGTTATTTCAGCACCAATATATTCAGGATTCAATGCAAACGTTGCGCTGGCTGCGGTTGCGTAATATGCGTCAACCCAAGCTTCCCATGCTGCGGTGGTGTTAGGCACTGCTAGGTAAGCTGTACGCAACGCTTCCCATGCCGCAAGGCGTGCTATTGTGTCATTAGATCGATTGCCTGTGTAACCTGCAATACTGTTTAAAGCATCAACATGAATTTGCTGCAATGTTTCTGTTGTTCTTGCTTCATCAAAGTTAACTGTGACTGTGGTTAGGGCAGCGCCTGCTGAGTTTGCGTATTGAATAACAAAAGTTTCAGTTGCTGAATTTACCACAACAGGTGATGTGATAGTGCCGTCAAGCACAATATCCTGCCATGTCACTGTTGTGTCTGTGTTGATAAAGTTAACGTTTATGCCATCAAGGACAAGTGTTGTACTGCTAGGCACACTCGGGTTTGTAACTGAACCTTCAACAAGAATTGAATCATTTGTAACTGATGTTGATTGCTTTGTAAAGGTCACAGTTTCGCCATTTGCAATAAACGTAGTGCCGTTTACGACTTCTGGAAATACTTGTGTGCCACGAATAATAACTTGATCAGAAATTCTATTCAATCCTGTAGATTCAATTGCTAGACGATAAACTTTGCCGTCATATCTAACTACATCACCTTGTGTGTAACCAAACGTCTGGCTCCAGTTGCGTAGGAGTGCATAATCCTCGGTTGGATCGTATACTTCGTCAATGTTGTCAATTGATCCCACAAAGTAATCAATTTCAGTCACAAGCGGCAAGCCTGCATCCTTGTTGAAGTTTTGGAATTGATTAGACAATGTAATTTTTGTGTTGTCTGCAGGAAAGTACGGATACTTAGAGAACGGTGTATCAAAGTTACCACTAATAGCATCCGGGCCATTCTTATGCAAGTCAATTATCAAGTCATTTGAAAGATCTGAAACAAACTGTGAGTTGAAACGAATTTGCTGACTGTCGCTGTTGATCTTGTCGGGATCAATTTCAAACTGCAACGGCTGTGATTCACTCAAGTCACCAAAGTTACCTAGACGTACTAGCCATTCTTCGTTCATTTCATATTCAAATTCCTGTCCAAATATGTTTTTGTTTCGAGTCATTGCATCAAACGCACTTTCTGTGCCTTTGTACTTTCTACGTCCTTTTTCAAATCTGTATGCGCTAACGTCGCCAACAAATGTGTCTTGCATATATGTTGGTTTGCTGTATCCAACATTGTAGCCTTGAGTCTGACGTGTCAGCTTTTCAAGTGCTTTGTTTTCTGTATTAATCCAATCGCGTTCTACTTCACGCACGTTGCTTTCAAAGTTCAGGATCAAGCCGTTGTCTTTAACAAGGTATCCCGGTGCTTCTAGTCGTCCGTTCCAATTACGTGTACGCTCTCCAAGAAGTCGAACGCGGTTTTGACCAATGCCTTTTGCAGGGCTGTAAATGATGTCGTTGAATTCAGTAATGTTTCGAATAGAAATAACGTGCTCTAGTTCAATCACTCGTACACCAAGTCCAAATATACGGTTAGTACCTGCCTTCAAGCTGAATTCAGTGTCAGTGTCGTTGCGCAATACCAACATGTCAGTCTGCTTGATGTTTTTAAAGTTGCGGTCGATCACATTTGGGTAACCATCGTAGCTGATGCTGACAGTGTTTACAAAGCCCTGCGGACCCTGCTGATATGTTAATGTGTCTGTAATACCATTCAAGTAGAACGGCTCAGTATCACTACCTAGTGCCCATTCAATTGCTTGACGGCTCTGTACGCGCCATTCGTCTGCAACATCAAATCCAATTGTGCTGTAATAGTTTGCAAGGCCGTTTAAGAAGTCATACAGCGCTTGACGACGTGTAAATGTAGTGCGGTAAGGAATTCGAGTTAGTTCATTCTTAAACTTGAGGTATCTTGTCAATGTTGTACCTGCAACTTGCTCGGTTACCTGTGTGCCGCTTGTGCTTGCTTGTGTGTACACAAAGAACTTGCTGTCTAGGTTGTATCCGTCAACACGGAACCCGTTGTCAACACGTTCAATCTTAACTCCGCTAAAGAATGCACTTTTAATTGGCACGTTGCGGTCAAGGATAATATCATAGTCAGTCTGCGGGATCTGGAGACGGCCACTTTCATAGCTACCGTCAACTTGCAATTCCATAATACGCTTGTCAGTATAACCGCCAACGTGCATCACAAATTCTACGCTAAGTGAATCTAATGCTTCGGCTAGTTCTGTCGAATCACTTGATTCCGGTGTAAACTCTTCTGCAGGCAATGTGTTGAATCCAAGGTGAGTTGCATAGAAGCTGTAATCTATATCGTATTCAAGAATTGCTCCGGTGCCATCCCCGCTAATTACTACATCAGTCGGTGCGCTCGTATATCCACGTCCGCCATTTGTTACTACAACAGATGTAATAACACCACTGTCAACTTGTGCAATTGCTTCTGCACTAAATGTACAAATTTGGTTAGCTGGAAAATCAACCGTTGCAGTAGTATACCCTGATCCACCGTTTGTTACATTGATTGCTGCAATGATGCCTGTGTCGATAAGCTGGTTGTGTATTTCGCCTGCGTTGCGGCGCTGACACGTGTCTGTGTCAATCCACTGTGTTTGTGTTGCGTTGTTGTTTATTGTCCAGCGTCCTAGGCTCCACCATAGTTCATGTGTTCTATATGGCTTGAGTTGCAAGTATGCTTCAGCAAGTGCAAATGGATACTCGCTGCTCTTGCGCCAAACATTTTCAACTTCACTCCAGTCGCCAAACACCAAGTCTTTTGCTGCTTCAAAGTCTGATGGCTGATCAACAACACGCGCATCGACAGGATCAAGCAGTGTTGCTAGACCGTCACTTGTAACCAAGTCTGCGCCGTCCCAGTCAAACTCATTTCGAGCGTATTCGACGTCAACTTCAAGTCCGGGCCCAGGGTTGCCAACAATACCGTATTTGAGGGCATTGATTAATGCGTCGCGTTGGCCACCTGCTGTCCAACTATAATTTGCGTCCCACCAAATCGGCTTAACTCTGTGTCCCAGCATCTCCCATGGATGTGTATGTGGACGATCGGTTCCAAAGTAATAGGTATATACGCTGCGCCAGCTGCCTAGATTAGGTGCTACGCTGTTGTAGTTCCACGTAAACCTATCAGCAAGGTTGAATGGCGTTACGTCAATCTCAGCAATGTCATTACGAACTGCATAACGGTTAAACCAATCATCTAGACGTAGGTTTATATCATTTATGCTGTAGGAGAATTCGCTGTGTGGATTTGGATACATAATACCCATGTCAAACTGTGAAGTGTGCTCTGGTACCAAGTTGCTTATTACTCGTGTTTCATAATCCAGCAATGCTGCGGTAACAACATCAAAATCGCTGCTTGACGTATCGTAGTATTCTGTTCCTGTTGTAGTGTGGCGTGAGCCGTCATGTCCAATTAGTTCACCGTTTACAATTTCAACATTGGTAGGACGGAAGAAGCCCAGCTTGACTGCTGAGTAAGGAATGTGGCTTGAGCGAATGTGTGCAAACCAACGCACTGTTACAGTTGCCGGATCGCTGTTACCATTTAAGACAACAGGTGAATTGAGTACAATGTTGGCACCTACAATTGTGTAATCAGTGCCGAAACGCAATGTGCGCTCAATGTATTTGTCAACGCCGTTGTATTCTTTTAGGAATACTTGCACATGGTTTTGTGTGTCGCCAAACTTATTTTGTGCACCTGCCATTGCAAATCTAATTGTCGCATCTGTCACGCTGTAAACTTTGCTTTCACCGCGACGGTAGTACGCCATGTCTGAATGTGCGTATTTGAAATCTTCGTTCTTACCGATGTTAATATCAGTAAGGGCTCTGTCAACTAAGTCATGCACACTGTTGAATGACTCAGTTGTCCACAACTGCTTGACTTTGTTTTTAAAGTAAGTCTTAAACTGTGTGTAATCTCTTGCAAATACCTTGAGCGCTTTAATTGGGTTGATAACTTCCTGGTCAAGCAAGTATTGAATCTTGGGTGTTTCAAATATCTGCTGACGAATTAAACCGTCATATGTGTGCAAACGACGAGCACGGTGATAATTGTTTTCACCCACAAGCTTGCCTTCGAATCCGGGCATTGCAACCATCTGTCTGTCAAAGTGTCCAAACAGTTCGCTATAGCTCGCGCCTGTAAATGGTTCATTTGTTGAGTTAAAATAGTGCACTGGTGCAACGTCATAAACAACTTGATTGATATCTGCGTCAGCAATGTACTTGAGTTCTAATACGTCGCCTTGTCTTGTGTCTGTTACCATTGTGATAGTGCTGCCTGACAAAGTGTAGTCAATGCCAATCTGCAAGATTTGTCCATTCTTGCGAATTTCAAAACGCTCATGGTTGCTGTTGCTTACAACAATGTCACCTGTAATAGTCGGGTCAGTTGTGCTTCTGTAAATTACTTTGCTATACGCATAGTCACTGCCAATGTTTACAATAGTTTTGCGATCAAGTGTTGAGACATAGATACCCGCCGTGTTACCGTACGGATCGACAAATTCAATATCGTGTGTGTCTGTTGCAATCAAGTCGTTAACAATGTAGTTGGTGCTGGTCTTCCAAACCAAGTCCGGGTTCGCTTCACCAATATCAACACGATCAATATAGCTGTGTGTAAACCAGCGGTAACCTTTAGAAGTGTACTGCACAGAGTATTCAGTTGAGTAAGCCAATTCAGTTGAGCCCAACTCAAATCCAAGCCCGTAGGCATCACCAAATCCATACGTTGTATTTGCAGTGTCAAACTCAACAGTGTTGATACCGTCTGCAATTGTATTGGTTACGATTGGAACACGCTGGCCGCCTCTGATGTTACTCCATCCACTAAGATAGTCTTCTGTTACACAATCATACCAATTGTACAATCCTGGAACTTCATCCTGTGAAGGCATTGTTATGTCTTCAATGTAGCGGTTGTTGTTTAGTGTCCATTCAAATTCAAAATCGTTCTTTGACGCGGCAGATGAGTACGTCGGAGCAAATCCAAGTTCCTTGTCTATTACGCCAGAGCTGTTTACTTTGTATCCGAATACTTTGTCGCCTTCGAAGTTGCTGTTAGCAAGCGCTGACAAGTCAACTAGTTCGTCGCTGTATAGATTGAATAGTGGCGCTTGTCCACGGTGTGTTTTCATTTGTGACAGTGACCAAGTGCGGCCATTGTAGCAATATACATTACCACGTTGCACACCTTTTCGAACAATAACATAGTCATCTGCTACAAAGGTATTTTCATATGGCTGCAGAACAATTCCTGTGCCTACACCTGTTACCACATACACATTGTTAAACAATTCGTCTGCTGAGACTGGCTGTGTAGCAACGATTGGAAATCCTTGTGTAAAGCCCGAAGTAAATCCTCCACTAAGTGGATCATATGTTGTTACTTCATACGCAGGACCAAATGCTCTACTAAATGGTTCTCTAACTACAGATGAACCGGATACTTGAAAGCCGCCGCCGAATTCTGAATTATATGATCCTGGGTCAGCGCTTTCATAGCTATCAAATGCAGTATTAAATCCTGTACCGTATTCAGGAAAAAGAAGCGGTAATTCGTCTGGGTTAGTACCAACAAGTACAATGTCGCCATTTGTCAATCCGCTTTCGCCGCCGTCTGCGCCAAACGTTAAAGGATTGTCTAGCAATTCAATTGCTTCATTAACTGTGAGAACGTAGTCAACTTGTCCAGCATAATTCTTGCATGTGTTAAACAATTGCATATCTGCACGGAACTCGATAACTGGTCGCTTTGCTCTAGTACGACTGTTAAGGAATGCTTCTAGTTCAACGCCATTGAATTCAGCCATTGCACGAAGTGCATATACTGAGAACCATTGGTTACTTCTAGCCCACGGATTTTTATCAATTGCCGAACGGTCCATTACAATGTAAGTCTTATTGAGGTTTAAGTCATCACGCAATATAGTTGTATCAACATCATAGTCTGCAAAATAACCTATTTCGTCCCATGGAGTTGTGTCAAATGGATCCAAGTCCCAGCCCCTAGGCTGTTCAACAGAGTAAGGCATAATGTTTGGAAACAATGTTTCGCCGTTCTCGTCTTCGCTTTCAACCAATTTAATATTGCTGCCGCCTACGTTTTCAACATAGTAAACATAATTGAGTTGGTAGTCGCCACTTGTGCTGGTTACATAATCACCAACAAATTTAACTCGTAGTCCTGACAAGAACTCTAATCGGTTGCTGGTTGCAAGCAAAGGAGTCGTGTAATGTGACAATGCAACAATATCATCAATGTCGATTGGAGAGTCTTGTGCTGCGTCAATTTCGATAATAGGCATTAAGCCTTCTAGCCAGTAATAGTTTGAGTAGTTAACAAACATGTCAATGTTAATTGGCACGTCAAGTGTGTAGCCATTCTCTGCAAACAAACGGTCGTGGTTGTCAATATCTGCGCCTAGACTTTGTAGACGGTGCAACCAATTCACATATGAGGTAACCGATTCAACGTTGTCAGCGCGACGCGATGTAACACCCGGCTGGAATTGATAGTTAATACGATCTGCATCTGTTTCTGGATTAAACAATTCCTGTTCAGCATTATATGTGCGGCCGCGAATACGTCCCCAATATGCGTCAATGCTTTGAGTCGAACCTGTACTTAAAAGTTGGTTAACTGTAGAGCCGAAGAATCGTTTAATAGATTCAGTACGATTGATAACAGGAAGAAACTCACTTTGATCCGCAATAGTTTGACTAATTGTTGTTTCAGTGCTTTGCGTAAAGTTCTTTGCTTTTCTTGCCTGGGCAGTGTAATCCTTTGCCATTCATATTACTTTCTTATGTTGTTGCGATATTGGTTAATGTGTTTACCAATTCAATGTCTCTTAATGTTACGTCTGGTATTAACAGTTCGTTGCTTTCAGGTGTAATCTGGAACAATGTTCCAAATCCTGATTGTGCTTGCACTGGAACAATCACTATACTACTAATTATGCCGGGCAATTGCTGGTGGATATAAGCGCTCAGTTCAGTAAAATAAAATGACTCGCCAAAATCCCAATTGTCAGGTTCGAAGAAGGTTTTGATTGCTGTTAGCACTCTTGTTTTAATTTCATTGTCAGTCAGCGTTGTACCTGTTACTTTGACAACACGAAACAGGCTCTGGTATTCAACATCTGCTAATTGGCCAAACACTACTTTGTATTCTGCTGTACGATAAACCATGCTGTCACTAACTGCTTTCTTAGTGCTGATGCTTGCAAATTGCTTTTCAAGATCAACTTCAGTTGGCGGTTCCGGGCGCGTTGTGCTTCTTCTGTCATCAGTCAGCCATTCTCTAAACTCTGTGTCATAGTTTTGATTTAACACAAACACATCAATAACGTTGCTAAGGCTTGGATCGATTCTATAGTTGCTCTCACTAACTCTCTTCCAGACAAAGGTCAAATTGCCGCGTCCGCTTATAGGCGTGCCTGTGTCAGTGCGCACAACATATGGAAAGCCATCTTCGAACACTGTGCCCAAGTTGATTTCATCACTGCCGACGATTTCAGCAAATGCTGTTGGATCGTCTGGATAGCCGTCGTTGTCAATATCAGCCACTGTTACGATTACTTTGTGGTCGTCAGTATAGCCGTCGCTTTCGGTATAATAACGATATGCAAAGAAATCTAAGTCTTGGCCTAATGGATATTGATTTCCACCTGAACGAGTGTTAATACTTGACACAGTGATTCGATCGCGTTCTGGCTTGTTTGTTTCAACATTAAATCTGCGGCGCCCATTTTGGTTATAAAAGCGCACGTCAGTGTCACTTCCGAATACATAACGAGTGCGGCGAGAAATAATTGTCCATCTGTCGCTTGTGTAATCAATTCTGATAATCCAGCTAGCATCTAGGTTGTTGCTAGTTTTATCTCCAGCTCTTGTAAGGCTAAAGTTGTTGGGATTGTCATTTGCACTTCCCGGCAAATCACCAGCGTCAATAATCTTCCATAATGAATTCTCTGCATCAAAGCGCAAGCCAAATGTATTTCTAAATTCCAACTGTTCAATAATATCGCTACGTTCGTCACTTGTGAATTGTGTGCTGTATGCTGGGAAGATGCGTTTAACTCGTGCAGTGTTTGGGATAACTTTATTGAGCACCATTGCACCTAATCCACGGTTAGTCAATCCTGTTGCGTTGCCGCTTTCATCAGACACACCAAGTCCGTCAAATGTAACGTCAACTACTCGTGCCCAAGTAGTCACTGCGGTACTAGCTGACGCAATTGCTGTTGCACCAGTGCCGCCACCACCTACTAGTTCAATCTCAACTGGATTCTGATATCCAGTGCCGCCGTTAACCAGAATGATTCCAGTTACAATTCCGCCGCTCACAGTTGCTTGCGCACTTGCATTTATACCTGTGCCTCGAATAACAACCTGAGGCGCAGTTGAATAACCGCTTCCACCATTTGTAATTTGTAATGAACTATTGTCTGCGCCCAAGCTTCCTTCGTTGTATGGTGTCTCGATAAATTCAATAATTGATCCTGGAGTTGCATACTGTAGGTTGGTTGTTGCCGTGCCGCCGGCACGTTCAATAATTGAGTTCTTTGTAAAGTAACCTGTTGCACCTCTGTATCCTTTGGAAATCTGCTGCCATTCAAAGCTAGCCGATTCAAATTCAAAGCTTACATCAACTGCTGAATACTTGCTGTAGAACAAGTTGATTACTTCTGGATTGTCAATTGCTGCGTCGATAAACTTTTCAAAAATTTGGGATTCAGTAAGTGTTGTTGGCAATGAAATCGTGTTGCGGAACAATACTGGCTCTGAATACAAGTAACCATCGCGGGCAATCATATCAACATTTTGATATTGTGCTGTTGGATCTTGTGCTTTGATAAAACGACTGTGTCCTGAGTATGTGCGGTTGACAGCTTTAATCTTCTTTACGTTTTCGCTCACAGTTAGAGGATATACAGAATAGTCTTCTGCTGTAATCATTCTGTCTTGTGTTGCAAATACCCGTCCAGCATTTTGTTTAATGCTTGACACGCTTTCTCTAGAACTTGAATTGCTAACAGGTGATTGAAGTTCAGCTTCAAACGTAGCTTTGTATACGTTGCCGTCTGCTGCGTTGTAATCAAAAGTAAATGTCACTGTACCGAGGTCTTCAGGATCAAGTACATACGTTTGGTTTAAACCAGTACGATACCAAATACGAACTGTGCCTCTAGGAATCTCACTAAACACGCCGTCGCCGAATACAACATTGATGTTGTCATTGTCTACTGTTTTGACTGTGTACAGTTTGCGCAACTGATTTGAGATGTTGTTGAACACTGTGCCAGCCCCAAAGCCACTGTCGACTTTTGTCCAAGTTTCTATTACCGCACCTGTGTCATCAATGTTTTGCACCCATATGTCGTTGTTGTTTACGTCTTGTGCCTGCACGTCAATTAGCAAATCAGAAATAGCTGTGTCTGCGTTGATGTCTGTAAACGAAAGTGATCCTTGTTTGAATCCTACAAAGAATCCAGTATTCCCACTTGAAATACCTTGGCTGTCATTCTTATACAGCAAATCAAATCCATTAAATGGATCCGGCTCTGCTTCGACTACCACATTTGTAGTTTGGTTAATTCGCGTACTGTGAATTTCAAATGGCTGTCTGCTGCCATTAATCTGACCTGTAAAGTTAAACACAATATCAGCTGAGGTTGCAATGTTAGTCTTGTATTGATCAGTCTTTACGTTTCCAATCTTAGCACTGTCAACCGGACGTCCAAATTTGTTTGAACTGCTGAGAACTTCATTCATTACCAACAAGAAATTCTGGTAGCTGTCTTCAAAGTCAATGTCTTGGCCTTTAAGAGTAATACCGTTAATGTCAAATACATTTTGTGTTGTTTTGATAGCAGTTATTTTGAGTTCGCCACGCGCTGGCAAATGCCGTGTTGGTGTGTAGCCCAAGAAGTCTGCAATTCGCAATACACTTTCGCGACGTTCCGCAGTGCTGAGAAAGTTTTCACGCGCTGCCAAGTCAACTCTAAATGCAAGTGAGTGAGCAAGGAATGCCAACGTTTCAATTAATGCAACGAATTCACTTGATTGGATCCAGTCATTGTAATTTTCTGGATAGTTCTCTTGTATGTAGTCAACCAGTACGCCACGGATTGTATCGTAGTCGTATGCTTGAAAGTTAGCTTGTTTGAAGCTGTCATATACAATGCGGAAGTCTTCTGCTGCAAACAAGTTTCTTTGTCTTGTGCTTTGTGCCATGTTTTAAATCTCTTCTGTATTACGGTAACGTAAGAATAGTTCTGATGATGTCAAGTCCGGAACGTATGTAAGCTGCACAGTAATTGTGAGATCATTCTCAACTGGTTCAATTCTGTAGTCAACTAAGTTCCAACGGGGATCAAAATTAATAATGGTTCGGACATCTTCATCAGCTAAGTCAATTAGTAGCTGGTCGAAGGGTTCAAAGACCAACTCCGGAAGAATTGATCCAAACTCGGGTTCGCCAAGTCGCTCGCCGCGACGTGTATAGAAATGGTTTAGCAAGTCACGGATTGCCAAATCCTTATCCTCAAGCGTTCTTGTGCCTGTTTTTCTGTCGATTGTTGTGAAGCCGATGAATGTTGTCATACTACTATTTATGTTATTGAAAACCATGGTTTTTGACTTGACAAAATGAGATGAGACGTTTACAGTATGTCTATGTATAAACCAAACACTGTCAAGATTTTTAAAGAGACTCGCACAACAATCAAGTCAATTGTCGATCCTGAACTGGTTTATCCGTCAGTTTGGGCTATGTCAGATTGGATTAGAGAACACGGATTTGATATCACAAATTGCTTTGATGGTTGGCGAAATAACGATGGCGATAGGGCAGGCATGATTGTTGTACAAACAGAATATGGATTGGTATATGTGTATGTTAAACACGTAATACATGATGCTTGGGTGTTAGATCATGTCGAATGAACAAGTTAAGTCATATAAACACACTCTCAGTAATGGACAAATACGATGGGCAGTGACAGAGAGTATGAGAAATATACCGCCGCAGTTTAAGTTTAAAGGCATCTATCATCGTATTGATGGTCCTGCAATTTATGGCGGCAATAAACCTGAAGAATGGTGGCTGTATGGCAGTTATTTCGAAACTATGAACGAATGGCTTGAAGCAAATGACCATCTTGACGAAAACGAAAAGCTGATCTTCAAATTACAATACAGTTAAGTTAGTGCTTGCGCAATGATACGACGCTGACGCAGTTGACTCATTCCGGGCAAGAACGCGCCAAGTTGGCGATAGTATGCGAACTCGGCTTGCTTCTTTTCAAAATCATTTGGAATCCCGTTCACATATTGCTTGCGCATAAATTGTAAGCCCCTTACGATTTGTTGGTTACGATCAACGCGGATTGTATAGTCGGCTAGATACAACGCTCTTGCTTCAGCACGACGCAATTCAGGATTGTCAATACCACGTGTCAGTATGTCAGCAGCCAACAACCAATTTGATTCTTCAACAGCACTAGCCAAATCATAAATGCCTTCTTCAGCCCGAACGGTGCGCCATTTTCCAGTATCAACATAAAGACTTACCAACGCATCAAATACGCTGCTTGGCATCATTGTGATTGGCAATTGCTTTCTCACGATCTTTTGCTTGTTTCGTACATCACCAATCCATTCAGCAAATGCTTGTGTTTCAGTATACCCTTGCGGATCATCAGGGTCGCCAATGCCGTATCCAATACGATAGGCACCATCAGTGTCTAAGTATCTAAAGCCCTGCCAACGTTTATAGCCAAGCATGACATCAAGCATGTTTTCAGTAATGATTGAGATGCCGACGTTGACATTAAATTGGGTTTTGTATTCGTCTTGGTTAGTAAACGTATCCCATTGTTGTCTGCGTCCAGATTCTACAAATCTCAACATTACGCAAATCCTCCGGCTCTATGTGTATCTAGTGTACTTACTGCATAGCTTGGCACACTGCTCCGTGTGTAATCACTGCCCCAGCCTGCGCGAGCGCCGTCTCTTACGTCAAAATGCAAGCTGCCGCCACTGTATACACCGATTCCTTTAATGCCAACACTGCTCGCAATTGCAGTGAGGTTTAATCTGTCTTGGTTAGTCAATCCACTTCCTGAAATGTCAATAGCATTACCAAGCATGTGTTGGCTACGTTTTGCACCGCCTGCGTTTGCGTTACGCGATGGAGAACGATATCCACTCACAATGGTTAATGGGCGGCCAAAGCGGCGCGCCACTTCTTCAGTTAACTGCAACAGCTTGGGATTGACTCTTCTGTCTACGCCGCTTGCCCATTGTATAAGTGATCCAGATGTGTTTGGTGCATCCGGGAAGTTATTGATATCAAAGTTTCCGCCTTGGTCGCTAACTCCTGTAGGGTTAGAAGGCGTACCTTGATAATATGATTGGCTTTCTGATCCGCTAGCTGCGCCGCTTGCTGAATTATTATCAAGCACACTAACGTCCAAGTGTCCTGCCCAAGGTTCTGCTTCTGGAACACGGTTGGCAATAGATTCAGTTACATTGGTATTACCTGCCAACTGTGTCACTTGTGGTCGAGTAGCAGCTTGAGCTGTCGGACCATTCATGTCGATTCGTGCTGCTGATTCTCTATAGTTTCCTGCAATAAGAAGGTTACCGTTAGCATCAGCTTGTAGGTTAAGATTGGTTGCAGCATAGATATCAACTGTGCCACCAGCTGCCTCAATCTTGATGCCTCTTGCGCCTAATGCTTTGAGATTAAGATCCTTGCCTGCTTGCATATTAATAGATCCACCTGCATCAAAGTTCATATCGCCGGGTGTTGCAATGTTGATTGACTGTGCACTGTAAATATCAATGTCGCCGTTGCGGTTCATCTCAACCCAGCTTGTGCCATCTCTGTTAATCAAATAGATCAACCCGTTTGTGTCGTCAAGGAATACTTGGTTGCCTCCCGAGCTTCGCATACGCATGCCGAGAAAGGATTGATCCTCTAAGCTTCCATCGTCAAGAACAATAGCATGTCCTGCAGGGCTCGTAATACCCATAACACGTGGCGTTGGGTCTCTGTTCAAACTAGAATAGTTTAGTCCACGAATTCTGTCGCGACCAAGTCCTTGATTTTCTAGCGCTTGTTGCTGTGGGTGCGGCGCAGGCCGCTCAGTTGTGCTTGTTGCTGTTCTTGAGCGCTCTTGTGCAAGCGCAGGGCCGTCTGTGGTATCAGCTACACTAGGTCCAGCACTTGTGTTTCCAACTCGCTGTTCGTCAGGCAGTGATCCAATAACAATTCCCGATGCACTGTCACCACCAAAGCTTACTAATACTTCATTGTCAATACTAGGTCTAAATCCATTTATACCATATGCTACCTGTCCGCCTGCTGCTGGCTGCGAGGTTCCACCCATCGGAACAAGAACACGACACCACTGTGCACCAAGGTACAAATCAGGATCAATGTTTGTACCTGCGTCTAATCCAGGTTCAATTATTCCATAAAACTTTGAGATGTGAACCTTAACACGTCCCATGCCGATAGGATCAATATTGTCAACAACAATACCTCGATAGATTCCAGCAGGAATCTTAAGATCTTTTTCCATTGTATTTTGGTTATAGTTTGATCTCACTTGACGTGAAAATGTATTTGTACTGCGATCAAGACTCATGGTCTACGTTCTCCTCTAGGATCTTCTTGAATAGACGCAGGATCTCGTAATAGATTCTGATCACGTCTAATTCCGTTTTCGAACTGTCCTCCGCCTGTGTCACCATCTAGCGCTGCAAATGCACTAGGTGTGTTTGTTGCTGTATCTAGGTTGGCTTTGAGATACTGTGTAAACTGTCCGTTTTGGTATGTTGAAATTACATCTGCAACTCTATATACACCACTTAATTGGTAATCAGGTTGCGGCTTGCGTCTACCGCCTGCATCTTCATCGCTTGTAGGCAAGTTAACTTTGAGAAAGAAACACTGTCCACCAAGTTGGAAATCTGCCAGCTCTTGATTTATGTCAAATGCACCACCAGTGTTTTCAAGCACATAGTTACGTGGCATGCCAAGCCAGTACGGGTCGCCACGAATTTGCATTTCAATTGTTAACAAATCGCTTGTATTTTCAAGATTAGTACGAACTGCGCCAAATTGGAACGCGCCGCCGTTTAAATCAGATTCTGGACCTGCTGCATCTGCATCGTTTATAACGTCTGATGCAAAATGCAATTGGTGAGCAATGTCATCTGAATTTAAATCGTACAGTTCTAAAAGTCCCGATACTGACGTATTTAATTGTCGGCGCGCAGGACCGAGCTGCCTGTCTAGAATTGAGATACCTGTTAATAATGCGTCAGTGTCACGGCGTTGGTCAATTACATCCTGGGGTCCACTAATAGTTGAACGCTGTCTTGCTTTTAATGCTCGTTGCTTTGCTTGTAATTCTGTTGATAATTCGGCAACTTGTTTCTTAGCATCTCGAAGTCTTGCTATAACTGAAATAGCATCGCCGCCGGCAACAGAAGTTTGAGGGTTGGCATCGCCTAGTATGCCGCCGCCAATTGGAGTAACTTGGTAATACAGTCTGTCAAACTTCAAGTCAAGCTGAAGGACTTCTGTGTTCAAACCAGTATACAAATAGTCATATCTCTTTTGCATTAATCCCGACGACAACAATTTTTGCACTCGTCTGCTTTGTACACTTGTGTCTGTAATACTTGATTGGTATACTGCACCATCAATAACTTCATCAGAAACAATAAATTTTGAGATGTAGAATTTGATGCGTTTTTGGTAATCACCACGAATCGGATCAAACTGTTCGTAAATTATTTCCGGAAACACTTTATAGAACGCAGGAAAACTGTCTAGTTTTCGTGTGCTAGGCTGAGAAGACCCGTCTTCTTTCATAAACTGTCCTAGTCCATCTGTAGGTATCTTTTTGTATTCTTCGGTCAATTGCAGCGCCATTCCAATGACAGCCGATATGTTCGAACCATTGTTGATAGGAATTTGCAACTTTGCTTCAGCACCGAGGCCGACAACGTTAATTCCATTTACACGCAATGTTTCGTCTAACTGTGAAAATCTCCAGTTGCGCCAATCGTCAGTGCCTTCAGTCCATTCAAATTCATATATGTCATTAAATAATTTAGTTGCATCAGTTTCTAATAGTCTTTTGCCCGACAAGTTAATCTTTCGTTCGAGTTCAGAAACAAACTCGCCCATCGTTGCTGCTTCAACTGTGAGCTGGTCCTTGACAACTTGTGACAAGTACAGATAGCCGCCTGTAAATTCTTCTTGTGCTGCGATCTGGTAAGTTGTGCCTTCGCCTGCAATTTGAAAGTTAACCTGTCCAATAAACATTGGGTAATAGAAGATTGGACTTGATACTTTAGATGCGCCGGTTCTTGTGCGCCCGATAAACTTAATTACCAAGATGTATCTAGCGTTCTGTACAACCTTAATGCTTAGTTCACGCGCTGCATTTGCTAATCTATTCATCAGCGTTGCACCGTTAGGCTCAGTAATTGTCATATCAAATCTGCTATTCATTTGTGAGCGCATTGGATAGTAACCAGTTACCAGTATTTGTTCTACCGCAGTGATATTGTAACGTGTTTCTTGTGCGTTGTCTGCAATCAAAACTGATCTGCCTTGAAGAATATTTTGTTCGACAGACGAAATGTCTTCGGGTCGAATCATATGCAAACTCATTGTATATGTGTAAGTTTCGAATTCGTTTAGTGAATTAGGCAAATAGCTCATTTATAATCCTGCAATGTAGTTTCTATTCGGCACAAAAATCAATGTGCCTAATGTAAAATCGTTAATCGGGTCAAGCAACTGATTGCGATTGTATAATGCAAACACCCACCAAAACTTTGCATCGCCATACAAATTGTATGCTAACAGATCTGGTCGTTTGTGATACTTTTGATCAATTTCAAATTTTGTTGTTTGTGTGAAATCTGGAGTGAGCGGTGGTACATACAAGTCTAAGTTTCTGTTGTTAGACGGAGTTGCTCTCAAGTTACTGTTTCGTTTATATTTAGCCATTAAATGAATCCTGCTCTATAACCATTGCCAGATGCAAAATCTCGCAAGTTAAAGTTGTTTTGTCGGGTCGGTGAATACTGTGGTAGCAAATCAATTGCCACCGTCATCATAACTGGAATTTGTACTGGTTGATTGGATCCAGTTGCGTCCACTTCAACATAGTCAACACCGTCTTCATATATAAAGTTGAAGCTGCCTACTAGTACCGGTACATTGTTAAAGTTAAAGTCGCCGTATGCTGAAAAATTTAACACTGGAGGCGGCGTACCTGCATCAGGATCATCACGACCAAAGTTCATCTTTGTCACAACCCGCAAAAAGTGCATCATGCCAACTGTGTACTTTGCTTCGTCTGGGGTCTGACTAACAAAGTTAGCAGTGATTTGAAGAGTCGGGTTACGTGTTTTTGAATATGCATGTTGCTGGTAGTTGCTGTGCACTGTCTCGTACGGTGAATATTCAACTGCGTGGGCAACTGATATGTTTGGTGTGTACGGAAATAATATGCCATTTGTACGCTGCAACGCACTGCCGGGCCCGCGCAGGGGTTCATAATACGTTGGCGTAAAACGATTTGCGCTGCCGAACTGTGGGTTGCCACCCGTTTTTAGTGTTAGTCGGGCTCTAAGATCTGTTTTTGTTACCATTTTTATGTCCTGCTAAATAGTTGTGTACATGTATTTATGGCCGAAAAAACCTGGTTGACTTCAATAGGTTAATACTGTATACTTAAAGCTAACTAAGGAATCTAAATGAGAAAAAAGAAGGTAAACTACCTCAACAACAAGGACATTCTAAAAGAAATACACAAAAGCAAGATGAGTTACTGTTACGCGGTGGATGATCAGTACATTGGATACGACATTATTGTCGACAGTGTGAATGACATTACAGACGCAAACATTGAAATTGCAAAAATTAACCAAGCTGCAAGATTAAGCTCATCTGCGTATGATGCAGGTATCCTAAGGTGGCACGATGAACTAGGTGGCAAAGGTGCGAAGCCCAAGCAAGCTGAGTTCAAAGTTGAGCCAGATACTATTAAAGACACCGATATTGTTTTTCGTGTAATGACATTTGAGCATGTTCCATCCGAACCAAACCGCAAGAAAACACCCAAATCAGTTGCTGACATACACACCAAGTGTAACTTTCCACCGTTCAAACATTATGCATTGATTGATGGTGAATGGCGAGAAGTAGTCAGATCACATTGGATGGGCGGCTTTGAAAACGGTTCGTTCAATCTCACACATGGCGGCATGACAAATGAACTTGCCAAAATGATGATGAAGCTTGTTGAACGTTACAGTATGCGCGGCAACTGGCGCGGATACACTTATGTAGATGAAATGCGTGGCAACGCGCTAGTTCAACTGTCACAAGTTGGATTGCAGTTTAATGAAGACCGATCGCAGAATCCATTTGCATATTATACAGCCACAATCAATAACAGCTTTACCCGAGTGCTGAACTTGGAAAAGCGCAGTCAAAACATTAGAGATGACTTGTTACAAGATGAGGGCTACATGCCAAGCTTTAACCGTCAGCTTGACGACGAAGCGTCACAACAGGCAGCACGAAAAGAAGATGAAGAAGCTGAAAAGCAGAAGCAGGAACTTAAAGATGCAGGATACAATGTAATTTGACAAATGCCAGTCGACCTGTTATAATCATTACAAGAGGTACACTTTGACTAAAGATTTTTTCAAACATGCCGCTTGCTTCACTGACATCCACTTTGGAAACAAAAACAACAGTCGTCAACACAATATCGATTGTGAAGACTTTGTGGAATGGTTTATCGAGCAAGCAAAGGATAGAGGTTGTGAAACTTGCATCTTTTTAGGTGACTGGCACCACCATCGTTCGTCTGTTAACGCATCAACACTCAACTACTCTGTAAGCAACTTTGAAAAGTTGAGTGCAGCGTTTGATGACATATACGTTATCGTTGGCAACCACGATTTATACTACAGAGAAAAGCGTGAAATTAACAGCTTTCCTTACGCTCGCACATTTAAAAACATTCATATCATAAGCGACGAGATCATCGAACGAGATGGAGTCGCGCTTGTGCCTTGGCTTGTGGAAGACGAGTGGAAGCAAATGAAAAAGATCAAGGCACGTTATGTGTTTGGTCACTTTGAGCTTCCACACTTTATGATGAACATGGTTGTAGCAATGCCCGACCATGGCACACTGCGCAGTGATCACTTTGAAAAGCCTGAATATGTGTTTAGTGGACACTTTCACAAGCGCCAAGCACGAGACAACATTCATTACTTAGGATCACCATTCCCACACAACTACGCAGATGCATGGGACGATCAACGCGGTGCAATGTTCTTGCGCTGGGATGGAAAGCCTGTTTACGTAAACTACGAAGGGCCACGTTACATCACAATCAACCTAAGTGATTTGATTGACAACCCTGAACAGTATCTTAATTCCAAAACATATTGCCGTGCAACGCTTGACGTTCCGATCAGCTACGAAGAAGCTAACTTTATTAAAGAAACGTTTATGGCACAGTTCGAACCACGTGAGCTCAGTTTGATGCCTACGAAAAAGGATGAACTAAGCATAGATCCTGCACAAGACGGCGAATTTGTAGTCGAAAGTGTAGATCAAATCGTTTACAATCAGTTAGGTGCAGTAGACAGTGATGTCATCAGCAGCGACTTGCTGATACAAATTTACAAGGATTTGTAATGAGGATGCCCGATGCTGTGCCTGTTAAGTCGTGGTATGTTGTTAATCAGCGTGAGATGATCGAATTTATGATCGACAACAACGCTATGGTCAAAACACATCCTGGTATGTTACCATATTATCAGATTGAAGCTTTTGCTGAAAGAAGAAAGAAAAGTAGCCTACAAGGCCTTGGCACATCCAAATTAATGCTGTATTTTCCATGTTGGCAACATAAACCAATACACAAGTTTGCTGTTCTATCTTTTGTTGTAGAACTAGAATTTGAAGACTAACCCAGAAAGAACTATTTGATGATTAAAATCAAAAACATCACTGTCAAAAACTTCATGAGTGTCGGCAATGTTACCCAGGCTGTTAACTTTCAAGAAAGTGGACTAACGCTGGTACTTGGCAACAATCTTGACTTAGGCGGTGATGGAAGTCGTAACGGTGTTGGTAAAACAACACTAGTCAATGCGCTAAGTTATGCGCTGTACGGCAACGCAATTACCAACATCCGCAAGGACAACTTGATCAACAAGACAAACAATCGAGGTATGTTGGTGTCTGTTGATTTGGAAGTAAACGGTACAAATTACAGAATTGAACGCGGGCGCAAGCCAAACGTTCTTAAATTTCTTGTGAACGATATTGAAACACTTGATGACACTGACGAAGGTCAAGGCGAGTCACGTTATACACAAGACGAAATTGAAAAGCTTGTTGGCTTGAATCACCTCATGTTCAAACATCTTGTTGCACTCAACACATACAACGAACCTTTCCTAGCATTGCGGGCTAATGACCAGCGCGATATTATTGAGCACTTGCTTGGTATTACAATGCTAAGTGAAAAGGCTGTGGTATTGAAGGAATTGCTAAAGACAACACGAGATCGTATCCGAGAAGAAGAATATAGGATTAAGGGTGTTGAGCAAGCAAACGAACAAATACAGAAATCCATCAAGGATTTAGAACGCAGACACAGTGTTTGGCAAAAGCGTAACAAAGACGACATTGCTGACATGCAGAGATCAATTAGTGAACTTGAACTGCTTGACATTGAAACTGAACTTGAAGCACATGTTGCATTAGATGATTACAACCGCAAACGACAAGAGCTAGCAGACATGCAAAAGGCTATTGCTGGGTTGCAGTCTAATATCACACGCGAAACGCGGCGCAAAGAAAAGGCTGAACTAGACTTAAAGGCCACACTAGATCACAAATGCTACGCTTGTGGCCAGGGCTTGCACGATGAACAACATGTTGCAATTGTTGAAGCAAAAACAGCCGCAGTTAAAGAATGCAGCGATTTGATTGAAACCGATACATCTAGCCTGAAAGAAATTCAAGACGAAATTGATTCGATCGGTGAATTAGGACGGTGTCCTGAAACTAAATATCGCACAGCGCAAGAAGCGTATGAACACCAAAGCCAATTAACAAGCTTGCAGGCAACGCTGAATGGGTTAAAAAAGGCAGAAGATCCGTATGAAGACCAAATCAAAAATCTTAACGAGAACGGTGTGCAAGTGATTGCATGGGACAAGATGAATGATATGCATCAACTTCGCGAGCACCAAGACTTTTTGCTCAAACTGCTAACCAACAAAGACAGCTTTATCAGAAAGCGGATTATTGAACAGAATTTACAGTACCTAAACGGAAGACTTAACTACTACCTAACCAAGCTTGGCTTGCCGCATGAAGTTGTATTCCAAAGTGACTTGAGCGTAGAAATTACTGAGCTCGGACGTGAGCTTGACTTTGATAACTTGAGCAGAGGTGAACGCAATCGATTAATCCTTGGCTTGAGCTGGAGTTTTAGAGACGTACATGAGAGTATGAACACACCAATCGACTTTATGGCAATTGATGAATTGATTGACAGCGGCATGGACAGTAATGGCGTTGAGAGTGCACTTGGTGTGCTCAAAAAGATGCACAGAGATAGAAACAAAAACATTTTCTTAATCTCACACAGAGAAGAGCTAGTTGGACGTGTAAACAATATCCTTTACGTTATAAAGGAAAATGGATTCACTAGCTTTAGCGTAAATCAGGAGTTCGACATTGAATAAAGACATTAAAAGCATTCACGACATCAGCAGCTACACAAGTGGAATTAGCTGGGCAGACAGCAAAATTACCCAAGATGAATATCTACAAGTGCTTAAAGAATTATCTAAGCATTCGAGATCTACTACTGTCAAACCAACTGGTACATCTAGCACTATGCCTGGTCCAAAGCGGCCGAGGCCGCGCCATGATATGAGAGCCGATGATAAAACCTCAACCCTTTTAGCAGATATGGTAAACAAGCTATGAAAAAAGAAAAAATAACTGAATCCAGACGTCAAGTCCTGTCAGACAGAGCATTACAACAGGCTATTGCTAATGCGGTCGGCGATCCAATTCCTGTCTTTACGGATCCACGTGAAGAATTGGCCAAAAATAAAAGGACGAGTCCTTTATTGGTTGACAAGGTAAACAACTGTGCTGTATAATGATTACAATTACAAGTATTCTCGAAAGGTTGAGAACATGAATCAAGACAGCGGGACCGGATGGTATTTCGACATCGAAACAAACAATCTAGGAAATCCGTGTAAAGAGATTTCAATGTTGCCTGCGTCGTTCAGGACTACAGACAGACAGAGACGTAGGAAGCTAGAAGCTAGTGAGACAACTAGCCCGCTTCTTGCAGAAATGATTAACAACAGTGACCTCAAAAAGTAAGGCAAAAGGCGGCGCATGGGAACGTGATGTCGCAAACCATTTAACAGAATTATACAGTGCGCCCTTTATGCGGGTGCCCAATTCAGGTGCGTATACTGGAGGCAAAAATGCTGTCCGTAAAACGTACATGAGTGAAGGGCAGATCCGACACATGAAGGGCGACATTGTTCCCCCAGACAACTGGAAACATATGAACTGTGAGTGTAAAAACTACGGTAGTTTCCCGTTTCATCGTCTATTACTAGACGTAGAAATACCATTGTTCGAAGATTGGTTCGGACAAATAATGGATGCAGCCGACCCGGGTGATGTGAACGTATTGTTCATGAAAATTACTCGCGTTGGCAAATTCGTAGGTTTTGATGTGAACCTGCCATTCAAGGCTGCTCGCTTTGTCGATTATACTGACAAAGAGAACAGAACCTGGCGAATCACAAGTTTCGACAGCTTTTTTGATTTAAACAAAGCTGCATTCGAGCAGGCTAATATAGGCTAACAAAAACTCCCCCACAGAACCCTTTACAGAACCCTACATAGCAGCCTGATTGGTTGAAAGACTTACCTTGAGAATGTGTTAGCTTAACGCTAGCGCCGACGGAACTGGTAGCTGCAAGTTTATAGTATGATTTAACAAATCAAAAACGAACAGGCTCTCCTCACCAGACATAGGAACCTGTAGGTAGCAATCCTGTAGATACAATGACAGATTGTGTTCCCGCGTTGAAGCTGAATGTAAAAGAGTATCGCACAACCACTCTAACCTGACTATATAAGGTTTTTCCATTGTATTGTGGCCTGTCAATGGCAGGTTGATGACGGAAAAAGAACTCTGATCATTTGCTCACGCTTATGCTTTAGCAAGCTAAGTGTGGGTATTGACTCTGGAAAAATATAATCTTATTCATACAATTAAATTGAATTCATTTGTATTAAGAACTTTTCTTTGAATAGATAAAGAATTAGAAATGGTTGTGAATAGTTCGAAAAGAGCGATAGCGAATGAGAAATATGAAACAACTCGATCGATGCGTAAGCATCGAATCGTACTAGTGATATGATTGATTGTATTGTTACGCTTGCGCATATCACGACTTGATTATCTTGACTGTGCTCTTGCTTCTGGTGCCTTTTGTGGCTTAGACATTTTGCCGGGCTCTAGCAGTTTTTGACGTTGAGGCCCATCAGGATTCGCTTGTTCGGCTTTTTCAATTAGCTTTTCCATTAGTTGTGTTCTCAACTTGGGAGTCATGTTCATAATAGAGAAGTAATCGCCTCCACCGTGTACACTCAGTGTTAACACGTTGCCATTTATATCTTCTTGTGTTTGTTTATATCGCTCAACTAACGCGACAACTTCGTCGTAAGTAGTGGTCTGCGCTAGTTGGCTGCGAAAAAATTTGCAGGGTCAAAGTCCACTTGCATTTTGTTTTCGGTTTCACACTTTTGACATTTGAACTTGAATTCACGGTTGACTACTTCTCGACTCAGATTGCCGATTGTATCGCGAATCTTTGCGTAGTCTGGTGCTTTGATATTTGTCAACCATTCTGTAATTTGCTCTTTGCTTTTAACATCGGTTCCGTCGGGCAACACAATATGCATAATAGAATCGCTTGCAACCATAAACAACTCATATGCACTGTCGCGCAATGCACCTGCCATTTTGCCTCTCAGTGCTTCAATTGCTTCTTCATCATTATCGATATTTTGCTTTTGAAGCATTCGTGCAGTGCGTTGCACATCAATCATATATTCATTTAAACGGTTTTGACTTGAGATAGTAAACGGTTTCACATAAACAGTTAGATCGCCCAGCTTGACACTGTTGTCTTCTGGAATTGGTTTGGCTGAATGCAGCATTTGCACAAGATTGACTTGATACGTTTCTTCGTGTCCGCACTCTGTATTTCTACATTTTGTGTTTACATCCATGTTTTCGCCATATGTTACAATGCGTAATGCAATCAAGAGCACGTCGAGATCGGGCTTGAGGATTTCATTAGCGTTAGCAATTCCGGGAACTGTTTTTTGAAGCACCTTGACCAAGCTGTCATTGTTAAGCAAGCCGTCTGGGTTCTGAAACTGTAATTCATCAATTGCATTCATCGGACGTATTTCAATCTCACCGTCACTTGTTGTGACTGGCGGAGTGGAATAATATCTACCTCCACTAGGTAGTTTGGCAAATGTGCCGGGTTGGGTGTAATACTGGCTTAGTGGGTTGTTCACTTGAGACTCCTTTTACGGTCATAAATACATGAGCAATGCTCTTTGTCATTGTATTTATATAGAATAAAAGTAGCACTTAATATGGCACAACCGCAAACCTTTACAGCACCAGATGGTAAACAGATTGAATTAACTTGGGCAACCGATGAAGTTCTACGTGAAATCCTAGATGTTCTCAATAAAGACAAAAAGGGCGACACTAAATCTCAAAAAGCTAACAAAAAAGCAACTGATGCAGCAAGCAAAGGTCTCTTAGGCATAGGCAAAAACAGCAAAAGTGTTGGCGAACGCATGACTGGACTTGATAAAAAGACATCAAGCTTGATCGATAACTTTGGCAAAGTAGAAGGTACATTAGGCGACGTATCGCAACGAATGATGGGTCTTATTGGTGTTGCAGGCGCGCTTGGCACTGCAATAGGTTTTGCTGCTGGTGCACTAGATGGATTAATGGATGCACAGATTTCAGCTATCCAAAGCGGCTTTTCATTCTCACAACAACTTATTGATTCGAGAATAGACCTAGCTAACATTGGACTAGGCTTTGCTGAATTTAGCGGCATCATTGCAGAAAATGGCGAAGCTATCCGTAACCTTGGTGCTACAGGTGGAGATGCAACTCAAACATTTAGTGACATGGTATATGCCGCACGTGATGCAACACGTGAGATGGGTATGTTTGGCCTAAGCAGTGCTGAAATTGCAAACGAAATGGCAGACATTGTTGGTACATTGGTAAAAGCAGGCGACACAGGCGAAGGCATGTTTGGCCGAGCAGTTGATAGCTTTTCTATATTGAATCGAGAAGTATTAGGCTATGCTAAACTAACTGGACAAAACCGCAGAGAACTCATGCGTAACCGTGGCGCAGTTGAAGGTGATGCAAGCTTCACTAGCGCAATGGGTCAGCTAGGTGAAGGTGCAATGACCAGTGCACAGAATATGACAGACGCATTTACCGCAGCATTTAACAATGGAGCCGGCCCACTAATTGATGTGTTTAAGGGAAGTGTAAACAATCTGGTCTTTGGCTTTCAAACAATGACAAATGAACAAATGGGTGCATTACAATCTGTTCCAGGACTAGCACCATTGTTCCAAGAGTATGCTGAATTATTTGTTAACAATGCTGACAATCCAGCAGCAATGGCTGAATTGACAAGCAACATGATGACACGCATTTCATCAACATTGGGCGACCAAGAAGAACAAATTAACAGACAGTACCAAGCATTTCAGCGTACTGGTAATCCATATGCAGAGTTCTACGGTCAGCTACTAACAGGTATCACAGAAGGACGCACATTTGAAAAGAATGCAGAAGAATTAGGACGTATACCATTTACTGAAGGTATTACACAAACCACTGCAGAATTGATATCATTCAAGAACGAACTAGGACGTTTTATTACCAATGTGCGAACAGGTGTGCTAACACTGTTTGATGTTGAAGATTTAGGACAACTTGCAACCAAACTGTCTGAGTGGACAGACAGTTTGAACAACAGCATTGAATCAATCAAACAATTTAACGACGACTACTTTGGCGGAAATGGATTGCTAGGTGCTGCACTTGTAGGTGGCATTGCATTCCTGTTTGGTAGTAAACTGGTTATTAGTGGGTTAGTTTCAGCAATCGGCACATTGTTTGGAGTTGGTGCAGTAGTTGATGCGATGTCAGGTGCAACAGCAGGTGTTGATAATAACAATCGACGTGGAGGCGGTGGTAGTAAAACACCAACAGCAGGCGCTTCGGCAGCAGCAGGTGCAGGCGGTTCAAGATTAGTAGCAGGTAGCAAAGCGTTACTAGGTGCTAGCAAGAAATGGCCTGTTATAGGCACAGCTATTGCAGCGTTAGCAGGAGTAATCGACACTGAATACAGAGAAGCAGATTACAATCTGCTATCACGTAGTTTGTTGGGCATAACAGAAAGCTTGATTGATATTGGAGACCTTGGAGCAAATATTATAACTGGTGCAGCAGGTCTTGCCGGATTTGGTCCTGGCTGGGAAAACGACTTAAATATGAGCGGCAGCTTTAAAGACTTTATGACACGAGAAAACAAACCAATCGCTGCGTTTGATCCTTCAACACAAAGCATTCCTGCAAGCAATCTAACAAGTATTCCGGGAACGGCTGCAACTAACGATGGATCAATTAGAACAAATGTTGGTGCAGATAATGCGTGGCGTCATAACGGCAATGTAGTTGAAGATATTTTAGGACAAATTGCACGAGATATGGCAGCAACACGTAAAGAAGCAGAACGCACAAGACGCGAACGTGATCAATAACAATAAATAGATGTAACTAAGGAATATACACAACATGTCATGGAAGAAACACTTCACCACTTATAACGGACAACAGAGTCCAATTTCAGGTGACAGATCAGTACGAGACAACGGTAAAGACAACACTTCAAGGTTCCAAAGCTGGCTACCGGAAGTTTATGTTGGCATGCCTAACAGACTTGAACGCTACATCCAATATGATCAGATGGATATGGACAGTGAAATTAACACTGCACTAGATACAATTGCAGAGTTTTCGACACAAAAAGATGACACTACAGAAGTACCATTTAACATTGAATGGGGCGAAGAACCTACAGAGAGCGAAAGCGAAATTGTACAAACTGTGTTACGACAGTGGTGCAAAGTAAATGAATGGAATCGCAGAATGTTTAAAACGTTCCGCAACACTATCAAGTATGGCGATCAACCATTTATTCGTGATCCAGAAACATGGAAGCTGTATTATGTGAATCCTGCAGACGTAGTCAAGGTTATTGTTGACGAAGCAAACGGCAAGGATCCATCGCAGTATGTGATCAAAAACATCGATCCAAACTTTCAAAATCTTACAGCAACAACCACAAATGGTACCAACAACTTTGCTGGTGCAAGCACATTGAGCCCAACTGCAATGAACACTTCGGTTAATGCACGTACTCCAAGCATGACAACAAATGGTAGCGGCATTAATGCTGATATGGAATATTTGATTGATGCAAGTCACGTTATCCATTTAGCACTAACAGATGGCATGGATTTAGCATGGCCGTTTGGTAACTCTATCCTAGATCCAGTGTTCAAAACATACAAACAGAAAGAATTGCTAGAAGATTCGATTATTATTTACCGTGTACAACGTGCACCTGAGCGTAGAATTTTTTACATTGATACAGGCGATATGCCACCACACCAAGCTATGGCACATGTCGAACGCATCAAAAATGAAATCCACCAGCGTCGTATTCCAAGTCGCACAGGCGGCGGAGCAAGCATGATGGATGCACAGTACAACCCACTATCAATTATGGAAGACTATTTCTTTGCTCAAACAGCAGATGGACGTGGTTCTAAAGTTGACACACTGCCAGGCGGACAAGGCCTCGGTGACATTGATGACTTGAAATTCTTCACTAACAAAATGGCACGAGCACTTCGTGTTCCAGCAAGCTATTTGCCAACAGGCCCAGACGATGGCACTGGTGCAGCAATTAATGACGGCAAGGTTGGAACTGCATTTATTGAAGAATTCCGCTTTACACAGTATTGTGAACGCTTGCAGAATATGATCCAAAATGTGATGGACAAAGAGTTTAAAATGTTCTTGAAGAACCGCGGTTACGAAATTGATTCAAGTCAGTTTGAACTAGGATTTAGAGAGCCACAAAGCTTTAGTGATTATAGAGAGATTGAAATCGATGGTGCAAGAGCAAGTGTATTTGGACAAGTTGAAGGCATTGACTATATGAGTAAACGCTTTGCACTTAAGAAATACCTAGGCTGGACAGACGATGAAATTCTAGAAAACGAAAAGATGTGGAAGCAAGAAAATCCAGATAAGAATCCAGAAGGCACAATGGATGACGATGAATTCAGTGATTTGGGCAACGTAGGTGTACGTGGCGGCGCTGATGGAAGCCTTGATGACTTTGAAGACGGAGACTTTGGCGATGAAGAAGATTTTGATGCTGAAGCAGGTGGCGATGAAGAGTCACCGATTGCAGGCGATGAGGGAGAACAACAATGAGATTTACAGAGATCTTAAAAGAGTATTACAATGAAGATGATGACAAGTATACGTTTGTTAATATCGATCACGTTAGACGTCCTCGTATTACATTAAAGCACTTGCAAAAGCTTCGTAAAACAAGAAGCATCGAAGAACTAGAAACAAAGCAGCGCATATCAGACGTCGACCGAATATACGGAGTACAGGATCAAGGCGGAGAAATGTAATGCGATTTATTGAATTTGGATTGTTTGAAGGCTATAAAGAAGTAACACAAAAGTTTGCGCAAGAGGCTGATCTTGCGCAAGTTAAAGATATGATTATTGTGTATAGAGATTTAGTCGATCGCAACCAAGTTCAAGGCGACGAAAGAAATATTGACTGGTGGGGCAAGCAAGGTTGGGCAAACTTTGAAAGATTTGTGTCTAATAAAAGCAAACAAAAAAGTAAAACACAACAGAAAAAGAATAAAGACCCAGGCAAAAGTTATACTCTTGCTGAATCTAACGAATGGCTAATTGTTGTTCCTTTAGATAAAGATGCTAGCTGTTTTCATGGACGCGGCACAGACTGGTGCACTACAAAACGTCAACATGATTATTTTGAAGAATATTTTAGAGACAGCAATGTTACATTAATTTACTTTCTTCAAAAGAAAACTGGTGCTAAATGGGCTTGTGCAGTTCACATGTCGGGGCATGAAGAATGGTTTGACATTAATGACAACGCAATTACTAACGGGGAATTTTCAAGGCAGACTGGAATTCCTATAGATGTAGCAATGAAGTATGTTTCGACAGTATCTGATCAAACATCCAAGGTAGCAAAGAAAGCAAATAAAGCACGTCGTAGTATGAAGACTGACCTTGAAATAGTACAAGACATGATCAATAACATGGATGAAGAAAGAGATCCTGAAATTGAAGCAGTGCTAATAAAGCACAGACACCCTGACTTAATAGAAGATTATATTCGCGCCATAACTGACAATGGTGATGCTCCTGTCGACTTAGATCAAGAAATGCAAACATTGGTTGCAACGGTTGTTCCACAAATGTTTGCGGTTATTAATAATATGACAATGGAAACAATAGGATACATAATAAGTAATCATTCAAGTTTGATAGACGATTTGGTATACCATAATAGAGACATGGTAATACAAGCAATAACAGACAATCCAGAAATTATTCCTGAACCCGGCGACACCATCGGCCGCCTTGACAAACACTTACAAAAACTCTTTATAGAGCACGACCCTTTGTGGGTTATGGGATTCCACACTATGACCGGCGGCCTTGATCCTGAACTAGCAGCACAAAGGGACATAGCACTAGGCGCATTTTTTGACGCTAATCCAGATGTATATGCAGTGGTTACTGAACCCGGACTAACTGGCTTGAGATATTTAGAACATATGACGGCACGACATTACAAAGATGCAAGTGACATGTATGGTCACGATGCATTTGAAGTAATTGACAGAAAATTAAACATAATCTAGCCGAGACTACTTAGTTAAGCAGGTTACCGAATTAAATTACACTTTTTGACGTTTTTTGCCTCTTTTTAGGAGGTAAGACACTTTGGTTTATAAATAGAACTGAAGTAAGAAAACAATGTCCTTGTAGATCAAGGATCAGGAGTGTGAAAATGACAAAATCAAAACTTGAAAAAGCGCTTGAAGCATTAGTGAACGAAGAGATGGATCTCGCTCGTTCTTATGTGCATGAGCAGCTTATCGAATCGGCTCGCGAAATTTACGCAGAGTTAGCAGAAGAAGATGACCTAGCAGAAGACGAGCTAGAGCTTGACGAAGATGAAGATCTTGACGAAGCGTTTAACGATAGCGATCGCAGCGGCGACTTTGAAGACGACATCGATTCAATGGAAGACGAAATTGAAGCTGAAGAATATTTTGGCGAAGATGACGACGACATGGAAGACGATGCTATGGACGATCTCGAAGGCGAGATGGACATGGACGACAAAGGCGGCGAAATGGACATGGATATGGACATGGAAGGCGACGGCGAAGAAGCTGAAGTTGAAGACGCAATGCTTAATGTAGAGGACGCACTTGACGAACTCCGCGCTGTATTTGCAGACTTAATGGGCAGCGACGACGAAGGTTTCGGCGACGAAGAAGCTGACGATATGGACATGGATATGGACAGTGAATTCGGCGGTGAAGAAGAAGACGACATGGAAGAAAGCTTCTATGAGTCCGAAGATGAAGAACTAGAAGAAAGTGCAGAGTTGAAGAAGCACGGCAATGTAACAATGGCCGGCGACGAAGACGGTAAAGCATCACCAGTTCTACAAAATGCAAAAGGCATTTCTGACAAAGGAAAAGCTGTTGATTTTGCAGGCGGCGACGAAAAAGGCTACAAAGCAGCAAAAGCTAAGAACATGACTCTAACTGGTCCACAAGACCAAGGCGGAAAAATGGACAAGAAAGTTGCTAAGCCAACAAACAAAGCTGAAAAAGCTAAATCGAATATTGGTAGCTAAGGAACGTTTATGATTACACCACTTAGAGAAGTAATTGCCCCTAATGTAGCGCACATCCAAACCGAAAGCCATGATAATGGTAAAGGCGGTAAGGATCTGTTCATGCATGGCATCTTCGTCCAAGGTGGGGTTAAAAACCAGAATGAACGAGTTTATCCAGTCAATGAAATCGCTAATGCTGTAAAAAGCCTTAAGGAAAAGATTGCTGGTGGTTACACCGTCCTTGGTGAAGCAGATCATCCAGATGATCTAAATATCAATCTCGATCGCGTCTCACACATGATTGTCGACATGAACATGAGTGGAAATGACGGGATCGGCAAACTAAAAATGTTACCCACCCCAATGGGTGACATATGTAAAACACTGTTGGAAAACGGTGTAAAACTAGGCGTCAGTTCACGAGGAAGTGGCAACGTAGACGGGTCGGGCTCTGTGTCCGGCTTCGAAATTGTTACAGTTGATATCGTAGCAAACCCAAGTGCTCCGGGCGCATACCCGGATGCTATTTACGAACAGATTATGAATCATCGTAGAGGCAATAGTATTTGGGACGTGGCTTCAAGTGTACAACACGACGACTCCGCACAGAAGTATCTCAAAGAAGAGATGATTCAATTTATCCAAGACCTAGGGAGAAACTAACATGCCTAAGTCAATCAATGAAATTCTCGGTACTGAAAAACTTACCGAGGACATCAAGTCCAAGCTAACAGAAGCGTTTGAAGCACGAATTGCCGAAGAACGTGAATTAATGTCAGCTGAATTGCGTGAAGAATACGCGTCACGTTGGGAAAACGACAAGACGCAGATTGTAGAAGCAATGGATGTAATGTTGAAAGATGCAATCAAAGTCGAGCTCGAAGAGTTCGCTGAAGACAAAGCACGAGTTGCTGAAGACCGCGTTCGATATAAGAAAGCGATTAAAGAGCACTCTGTGGTTCTTAACTCATTCATTAATGAAGTCCTTACAAAGGAAATCGGTGAATTGAGAGAAGATAGAAAAGTCCAAAAGACAAACTTTGGAAAGCTAGAAGAGTTCGTTCTCAAGCAGCTTTCTAAGGAACTAAACGAATTCCAAGAAGACAAGCGTTCTCTAGCAGAACAAAAAGTCAAAATGGTTCGCGAAGGTAAGAAGGTTATCGAAAGCGCACGTAAGAACTTTATTAAGAAGTCTGCAAAGCGTCTAGAAACTATGCTTGAAAGTGTACTACGCAATGAGATTACTACTCTGCGTGAAGACATTCAGACAGCTAAGGAAAACGACTTCGGTCGTAAGATCTTTGAAACATTCGCAAGTGAGTTTATGACAAGCACCTTAAGCGAAAGCACACAGGTAGCAAAACTTGCTAAAGAAATTATTGGTTTGAAGCATAAAGTTGCAGAATCTACTGAAGCACTTACAGCTAAAGACCAAGCTCTATTGGAAGCAAAGCGTCAAGCTCGGGTCTCACAAGACTTGACTGAGCGCAAGGCTATGATGAGTGAAATGCTCGGACCACTTAACAGAGGTCAGAAAGAACTAATGGGAACACTACTTGAATCAGTTAAAACTCCACAGTTGAAAGCTGCATACAAGAAGTATTTGCCAAGCGTTATTTCTGAAGACAATGCTGTAAAGCAACCGGCAAAAGCAAAACTTACTGAAAGCGCACGTCCTGGACGTGAACTAAACGGTAACAAAAACACTAAGAGCGCCCCGCAAGATGCAGGCGGCTCAGCTGATATTATTAAATTAAAGAAATTGGCAGGACTACGCTAAAGGAGAATACAAATGGCAAACGTACTATTTGAAAATTGGGTTGCTACAAAAGAAGCGCTCATCGATGGTCTATCCGGAACAAAAGCTCGCGTTATGGAGACTGTTCTAGAAAACACTAAAAGAGGCATGTTAGCAGAAGCAGCTAGCGGCGGAGCAACTGGAGCAGGCAATATTGCTACGCTTAACAAGGTAATTCTACCTGTTATCCGTCGTGTTATGCCTACTGTTATTGCAAACGAACTTGTTGGCGTACAGCCAATGACTGGTCCAGTAGGACAAATCCACACGTTGCGTGTACGCTACGCTGAATCAGCAGCAGGCGCGACAGCGGGTGATGAGGCACTAAGCCCATTCCAGATTGCGAACGGTTACTCAGGTAACGCAACAACCGAACGTGCTGATGCTACATCAGTGCTTGAAGGTCAAGCTGGTCGCAAGCTAAACATCCAAGTCTTGAAGCAGACTGTGGAAGCGAAATCACGTAAGCTCAGCGCACGTTGGACTTTTGAAGCAGCACAGGACGCGCAGGCAATGCACGGTCTTGATGTTGAAGCAGAAATCATGCAGGCACTAGCACAAGAGATTACTGCTGAAATCGACCAGGAGATCCTAGCATCTCTAAGCACACTTGCTGGTACAGCAAGTTCAACATTCGACCAGGCAGCAGTTTCTGGTACAGCTACATTCGTCGGTGACGAACATGCTGCACTTGCTGTTCTTGTTAACGATGCAAGCAACGAAATTGCTTCACGCACACGTCGTGGCGCAGGCAACTGGATGGTTGTTAGCCCGAAGATCCTTACAGTTCTTCAGTCAGCTACTACTTCAGCGTTTGCTCGTACTACAGAAGGTCCTTTCGAGGCGCCTACTAACACCAAGTTTGTTGGAACACTTAACAACTCAATGCGCGTATACGTAAACCAGTATGCAACTAACAACGACATTTTGATTGGTTATAAGGGTTCTACGGAAACTGATGCGGCTGCATTCTATTGCCCATACATTCCGTTGATGAGCTCTGGTACAGTGCTTGATCCAAACACATTCGAACCAGTAGTTTCGTTCATGACACGCTACGGCTATGTTGAACTAAACAACCAGGCGAGTTCTTTGGGTAACGCTGCTGACTACCTCAACAAGATTGCGGTAACTACAGCTAACCTTACATTCACATAATACGTGATTGAATAGACAATTAAAAAGCCCGGTAAGCAATGCTTATCGGGCTTTTCTATGATTCAAACAAACAAACATAGCTCATACAGGATTTGAACCTATGGTACACACACTTTGGCGCAGAACAACAATTCCATCTTACAGTGTTAGACAAGCTATGTAACGTGTATAACGCAATCTATATGCCGTGTCAAGTCGGAAATTTAATAAACTTTTCTACCAGAAAGTGGTTGCATACCATGACGTCTTGTTGTATAAAGTATATGTAAGCAAGAGAAAGAACACGCAATGAGCTTTACTATTAAAACTGCAGAAAACAAAGTTGTAGCAATTGAAGAAGACTACGGCAATGCAGAAGAGCTTATTATGTTTCTTAATGAAGTTGCAGACGTAGCAGGCGCAAGCCACTACACACTTGCTGAAACTACAGACGCTGACATTGCTGAATATGCTGCACAGAATGCAGCTTAAAGCAAATCAACAATAGTTTTAATTTTACTCATCATTCGAGGGTTTTGTAGCACAACCTTTGCGCCAGGATGCAACGGCGAAGGATAGCGATCATAATCGATCCAAGCGTATCCTAGGGTTTCATGATTTGTGATAGGTATGAATTCACGTTCAACAGTGGCGACAAATGTGTTGTAGATAAAATTGTTGTCGTTGCTAACCATTTGGTGGAGCGGATAGAACTTTGTAATTTCAGGCAAAAATCCAATCTCTTCTGCTAACTCGCGCTCGATTGTTTGAACAGGCGATTCGTCATTTTCACACCCGCCTCCCCAAAACCCCCAATAGATTTTGTTGCGCCGATCTGGAGCACGTAACTGCATTAGAATTCTCTTTGTGTCTGCACTTAACAAAATACAGCCGCTAGCTTGAGCGGTCATATATAAAGTCTCCACCAACCTTTTCGGTATATGCCCTCGTATGAGTTTTGCCAAAAACTGCCAGTCCATTCAAATTGGTCTGTTGTATTGCTGTCAGTTGTGTATTGTCCGTTGCCGTTTGCACTAGCATCAAAGCTTACAATCCATTCACTACCATTGTATTCGATAATGTCGTTTGCATCGGCAGTTGAGTTGCCCCATAGTCCACCAGTTGGCAATTCATCTAATATCAAATAGCGTTGCCCTGTTACAGCAACAGGCAATATGCCGTCGCCGGGTCCGCGACTTTGCGGATTAATAATGCGGTCAACTGTGTCTTGTGTATTTGCCGGCAGCGTGTCTGTGTCAATTGTAACAATCAGTCGCTGTGGGTTGCCAGGATCAAAGTCAATTGTGCCAATAACGTCATTGCTAGGATCAGATACGTCTGTACCTTGGCGCAAACGCATTTGACTAATACCTGCTCGCAGTTCTCCATATTGAGAGAACACGTCATCTTTCCATTGCAATTCTGCACCAACGCCGCCAAAGTCAGCACCAGTCTTGTCAAGCAACAGTGCGCTACCGTTTTCATATCGAATCCAGTAATCCTCGAGCGTCGCAATAACATAATCAGAATTAACATTGTTGTTGATGGTCCAATCGTCTAAGTCTTGCAAATCAAGTGTATGCAAGTTGGTCAAGATTGTTTGAATAATGTTCATGCGCTGCACTTTTACAGGCGGATTAATATAGATAGGCATAACAAATTGCAGTGTTGCCACGTCAATAACATCGTCAGTGCCTGACGGTAATGATCTGCTCGACCATGTAGTGTCTACTAATTCGCAATAAGTCAAGCTTGTCCAATCCAGCGTGTTTTCGTTTGTGTGAAGGTTGACGCTTGGGTTAAACAACACAAGGATCTGTTCTAGCAATTGCAGCTTTTGATCAGTGTTGCTTGTCCAGATGTCAACGTTCATTGTCAACAAGTATGGAACCGGCTGGTATCTTGTAACGCTATAACTCTGTCCAGGTTCTTCTACATACTGATGTGTCTCTTCATCAAATCGCTTTTCAATTACTTGGCGTGTTTCTTCAAACTGTGGGTAACGACGCAAGTCAGGATTCATTTGCAAGTTTGAAACATAGCAAGATAAGAATGGCACAGTGTTTAGTGTGTTTTCGCTGTTGTCTTTTAGAATGTGTGCAACGTGTCTGCTCATATCTCCGTAACGCGCAGGCACGGATTCAAAGATAGGATTCTGATTGCTGTCGTAACCTTTTTGCACAGTGAACGAACCAAATATTCGAACAAACTGTAATAGGTATTTTCTAACTTGAGCGTCGTAGTAAAATTGCATTAGGTTAATCCTGTTTCATCGTCAAAGTCATCGCGCGGTAGAATTGCGTCTGTTATGCTTTGTCTGCTATCGTATTCTTGTCCGGATGCAACATCAGTTTTAACATTGTTGACAAACGTCGACCCGTTAAATGTACGGTCACTCCATGTTCTATCGTCAATGTTGTCATATAGACGAATCCATTTTGTATCCTTGCGCACAAACAATCGCGCAGGCTGGAAGTCACTACGGATAAAGAACTCACCTTGGTTTGGTGATACTGGAAAGTCAGTACCAGTTTGGACTATATCAAAGCTGCCGCCTGGATTGTATGTAAAGCCATTCATATCGATATAATTGTGCAAGTGATCAATAAGTTGGTTGCCGCCGCCGAGTGGATCATTAATATGTGCTGATTCGACAACTGCATCTCGTATGTCGATCTCTTTAGAGAATGTGCTAAACAAGTTTTTCATGCTGTCGTCTAATTCTGCGTTGCCTAGGATGTCATCAAACTCTTGACTGTCTGTAATAGGTCCAAGCTTGGCACGCCAAATGTGTGGCCACCATGTTGGACTAAATCCTTCGCCGCCTTTGTTACCGTCTTGCACAACGTAGAACCTTGGGATAGGTGGAGTGTCTGCATCAAGTGCAGCGTCTTCAATTAAGTGTGGCAATTCAATCACATCGCCGTTCATCAGTTTGCGTCCAAGCACGTTGATCATTTCGTTAATGTGAAACGTCATATACAATACGTCGTTCGTTAAAAACAAGCCAAACTGTGTCAGGTCAAAATCGTTGTCGCTTACATTGTACACACCGCGCAGTTCATACAAGTCTTTTTCATACTTGCGATCTCTGTTTTCAAGTAGCAGTAAGTCTTGAATAGAAGTCTCGTTTATAAGTCCTTCGTTTCCATAGTTGGGTTGTGTCGGATCATCTAAGTTGGGACCATCTTCAGGACCTAAGTATTTGTGTACAATTGCACCAGTACCGCCTACAAAAAACTGTTCACGGATTACTCGGTCGTGAAATTTGTAGTCGTTTGATTTTGTTCTGTCTGGTCTCCACATTGAAATTCTAGGCATGCTTCATTCCTTTAATGTATTTATCCACTGAATGATAAATATAAGAGCAGTCAGGAGTAACGCATGTCTACTAGAAACAAAATTATTAGAGAGATTGAACTACGTCTCGGTGGCCAGATGGTCGACGTGGAACTCGATCCTGAACACTATGAATTAGCAATTGATAAAGCATTAGAAAAATTCAGACAGCGCAGTGAGAATGCAGTCGAAGAAACATTTATTGATATTGAACTAAAGATTGATGAAAACACATATCGACTACCGGACAATATTATTGACGTAAAAGACATCTACCAGAGAGCAACAGGTGGCGTGTTTAACAATGGTGTAGAGTTCGAACCGTTTGGCGCACAATATATCAATACCACATTGGGTGGCGCAGCAGGCGGCACTGGTGGTAATCTAGCTACATATGATTTCCTTTCACAGCAACTAGAGTTACTCGGACTGCTATTCGGATATGAATTCCAATTTACTTGGAACCGTACAAAGCACATGCTGATGATCCACCGTCGTCCTCGTGCTGAGTACACTGTTTATCTGCATTGTTATGCTTACAGAGAAGAAGAAGATTTGTTTGCAGATCACTATGCCTTTCCTTGGCTCAAGGACTATGCACTTGCACAAAGCAAATTGATGCTAGGTGAAGCACGTGGCAAATACGCTACTGTGGCTGGTCCTCAAGGTGGTACTACACTGAACGGCGAACAGCTTAAAGCAGACGCATTGGCTGAACTTGCACAGCTTGATGAAGATATCAAAATGTACAGAGAAGGCAGCACAGGTCTAGGGATTATCATTGGATGATTACTTGCTTGTCTGGATTAGAGTTGATGTTGTTTTTACAAATGATCGCAGTGGAACCGACCATGTTAGATAATAATACTGCACTTATGTTTCCGGGGTCTGATATTCCAGCCGTTCATGTTTGGCATCTAACAGATCAAGTAGCTATGGACGGTTATTATATTTGGTGTTATGACGAAAATACTTTAGATTCTGACTAGATTGGTGTTGACAGGCAAGCCGTCTTACTTTATATTATAAGAGTAAACACAGCAACGCACGGAGCACTTAATATGGACACTTATATGAACACTGCAATGGACGCACTGATTGAAGCAATCAAAGCAGACTACGCAAATTACAAAGTGCACATGACACGCGACAGCGACGAACTAAGCGAGTTTAGCAAAAAGATGATTGCAGAATTCAACGAGTCAATTTCATACACAGTTGGCAAGAAGTATATCAAAGTTGTTAAGAACGGCAGCGTGTGGGGCTTTATTGTTAATGCTGACAACGATGCTAAGTTTTGCCGAGGCACTGTTCTTAAAGCAGCAGGCTGGGCAGCACCGGCGCGTAACTTTGGACGCGGCAACGTTATTACTGGTAACTTTAACGCTAACTGGACTGGTGCATAATATGACATATACAATTTACCACATTATGCCAAAGCATTGCCCAATAACGGATGCAATTATTGGAACAGACACGAGTCCGGCAATGACAGGCTTTCCGATTGACATGTTGGATGCAGCAGAAGAAAAATGCGCAGAATTTAACCAAGCCCATGCTGATGCTGATTTTCACTTTGTTGTTGCTGGACATGGATATCCATACACCAAACGTGTTCAACCTGTTGTAACACATGACACCGAACAAGAGATTCCTTGGTAACCAACCGGTTGACAACACTCTGAGTTGAGTGTATCTTGTAATAGTAACAAAAAGGAATACACCATGCGCAATGAAGATGAAAAAACCATTAATAGCCGTCCTGCAACGGCTTTTGCAGCAGGCGCAGCAATGGATGCAGACGCCCGTAATAAAGCGGCGTACGATCAATTTCAAGAAGTATATGACGACCCGGACTTTGCTACCCGTGTTGAAACTGTGCAAAAGATTGTAGATGATTTCTTTCGCGTAAAAGACATGTACACAAACTACCGAGCAAACCGCGGCAAGCCGATGGTTGTTGTCAAAGTAACAAATCAAATTTTCCCTAACGTGTCGAGCAAAATCAAGCAAGAGACATACCGCGGTCCACTTGAAAACCTGGGTGTTGAGATTGTGTTTTCAAAAGGCACTAACAGTTACCTTTACCGTATCCGTCCTTAGGAGACAATATAATGAATGAATTCGATATACACCAAGTGCCAGTAGGTGGCGATCAATGTAAAAGAATGACCGTTTGGACCCCGCGGCCATCGCAGAAACTGAAAATTCTATCCTCTGTCGAACGGTACTTCGATGATAATGAAGTCACGGCATGGCGGAAAGACATGTGGAACAACCTAGCAGGTGCCGAAGGATTGCAGGATGCTGAATTAATTCATTGGTAGCTCTCTTTTTGGTTGCATACCATGACGTCTTGCTGTACATTATAAGAGTAAGCAAAGGAGATGCACATGTTTAACGTTTTCCAAATTGAACTTAACGACGCAATGTACAACGAAGTTAACAGCCACCCTGATAGCTGGAATGGCGTTAAGTGGGGCAAGACCTACTGCGATTTGACATTTGGTAGCTGGCACAGTGAAGAAGAACTGGTTGTGTTGGTACGCCGCGCAATGTTGTTTGGGCTTGTAAAGCACACAATGACAGTAGATTGCGAAGAGCTCGAGCAAGTGTATGCACTTGGTAACGGAATGGGCGACCAAGCGCGTGTTACAAACCACATGCGCCACAAGAGCGTTAGCGTTGGCGACATTGTGTTGCGCACAGATTTACGTGGCGGCGCAGTTGTAGCGCGTATGGGCTTTACTTTAATTGGTGAACAGTTTACACGAGAAATTGAATCAGTTGTTTCCGACACATATTATGGTGAGGAAGTATAATGCAGTCGATTATTAAAGACCCGACAGATGCACTCAACTACATTTACGGTGGCAAGGGTAAATTCACAATTGTAAGCAAGAAAACAGACACGCGATTTACATACCGCGTGTCGCGTGGAAAGAAGCGCGAAAACTCATTGCTTGAGCCGTTGATGTTTGTGTCCGTTTTGAACGGTCCGGACAACCAAAGCAACTACAAGTACATTGGTTACATTGATCAAGAGCATATTGGGTTGCAAGCAGGCCGCAAAGGGCAGCCAACTCTAGACAGCTACATTGCATTGAATTGGGTGATTAACCAAGTTGCAGTGCAGGAGATGCCACCACAGTTGGAAGTATGGCACAGCGGCAAGTGCGGCGCATGTGGACGTGAACTCACAGTTCCAGAATCAATTGCAACTGGACTTGGTCCAGTTTGCGCAAAGAGAGTTTATGATGCCTACTGATAACGTTGAACTTGAAAAGGTCCGGTCTGAATGTATTGACATCATAAACGAACTTGAACAATGGAACGTTAGGCCTTTTCGCAAAAACCGTATTGCTCTTTCAAAATCGATTTGCTATAGTCGCAACATAGAGCATTTGCTAACTATTCATTCAAGCATGAATGAACTGCTTGGTAAAATGATGATTGAAAAACTGTCGCAGGATTTGGATGATTAAAATGGCAAAGAAGATTCGCACACCGCAAATGCCCAAGCAACGCAACTATGCGGCTTCGCTTGTGCTGGATCCAAACGGCCCATTCCGTCCTAAGACAATCCCAAACAAGCGCGATGTTGTTATTCCGCGCAAGCGTAAGCACAAGGGCCGCGATGACACTATATCATAAAGATCCCCGCAGAAACCAATTCATAACTGCACTACAACAATTCAAAAAAACAGCATACGAATCTGACAAAAAGAATGGATACGATCATCCTGCTGGTAACCCTGTTTATCAGGGCGTAACCTCTGCTTGGTTGCACATACTGTTTGATAAACTTGATCCAGACGACCCAACTGTTGACCGAGCGATACAATCTATATTGGACAACACTAAACAAATAATTGATGATGACTTTATACGGGATTTAAACAAGAACAATGACTGAATCAGATGTATTAGAGAAACGTGGCATTGCACTTAAAACACTTCAAGATTTTGTAGAGTGGCAAGGCATGACAGACCGACATGGACATACATCTCAAGGCAACCAGTTGCTGATAACAGGATTGACTGAACGAATCCTAACATGCGACGAAGAAGAACTTGATCGTATGACTGGTTGTATGCATGAGTTCAACAGCACCAGCATGGTAAAGAAGATGCAACATGATCTCTGATAGCAAAAAAGTGTTTGTACATGGATTTTCAAATCAATCCGGAAGGTGGCGACTTACTAGCTGCACAAAACATAGCAATGATCTGTATGAACTTGAATTTCGTAATGGTGAAAATGGAACATCGTGTTACCTTGACAACAACTTAACTTTTAAAACTGGTGCCGGTCAATGTATCACAGTTGAACAAGCGTATAATATAATTAATGCAGATGCAACATGATCTCTGACTTCTTTGGAAATCACCAACGTAAACGGCTCGAGTTTTTACGGCAGTATGGTATCAACAACCAACTAATTGTCGAGTTGCTTAACCAAACTGATGATATCAAAATTGTACAACAATTAGGAGCCTTGTCAGCCGAGATGATGCTAGAAGAACAAAACTGGAAACGAATTTCAGTCCTTACAGAAATCGAAGAGGCGTTGTTCATCATTAAACTAAGTGCTTGATTTCATTACAGAATTATGCTACAATAGTGTACATTCTGGAGAAAGCATTGACACGAAATATAATTGGCATATGTGGTCTTATCGGCAGCGGTAAAGGCACAGTTGGCGACATCTTAGTAAACGAATACGGTTATACAAAAATCAGCTTTGCTGATAGACTTAAAGACAGCGCTGCAACAATGTTTGATTGGCCACGACACATGCTTGAAGGTGACACACCGGAGAGCAGAGCGTGGCGTGAACAAACAGACGAGTTTTGGTCAACAGAACTCGGACGTGAGATTACACCAAGGCTAGTGTTGCAGCTTCTTGGCACTGACTGCATGAGAAAAGGCTTTGACGACAACATTTGGTTGTTGATCATAAAGCGCACAATACTTGAAAATCCCGACATTGATTATGTAATACCTGATGTGAGGTTCTTTAATGAAGCTGACGTTATTCGTGACCTTGGCGGTGAAGTGTGGCAAGTGCAACGCGGCGAGCAACCCGAATGGGCTGATAAAGCAGTATCAGACAATGTATATGCTACGTCATGGATGCTTGACTATCCCGAGATCCACGAAAGCGAATGGCGCTGGATGAATCTCCACCATGAGTTTAACCGCACTGTATACAACAATGGCACAAAAGAAGCACTCGAAAACATAGTTAGATCCTATGTTGATGCAAGGACTGACTAATGAGAGCATACATTATTTCATATTTTGGACACACTGACGAGATGTCAACTAAGCGCAGAGATGTGCACAAGCGACAACTTGAATGGATGAAGGAAAAGGGATTCGACATCTATGTTGTCAATCAGGAATATCAAGATGATGATTACGACAGCGACGTAACTTATATTGGTACTAACGTCAAGTCATCTCCTGTCATCGCTCGCAACATTGCATTCCGTCATCTATATGCTAGTGATCAAGATTGGGCAGTATTTGCAGACAATGATGCAATTGCTGAAGTGTACAATGAGCTTGATATGTTTAGAGTCATCGACTCTAAAATAGCAGAACTGGTGACTGACAAGTACACTGTGATATCAGCACTCAATCCAAGGCGCTATCCGTTCAAGAATTACGACAAGACATACGCACGAGACTACATCAGTCTCGAAGGCATTAACGGATTCAAGGAAAGCTTTTTCATCATGCTCAACCTCAAAAAGCATTATGGAGTTGAGTTGGACATTGACGAAGAATACTTTGACAACGATGGACAAGTGTTGTCAGGTGAATCGTTTTGGATGTTTGCTGCATTGCTACGAGCAGGGCTCAAATCACCTGTTATGTGCGGCCAAATCATTATGAAAGAACTTGACACCAAATACTCAACTTGGAACCACGACAAAGACAGTGCAGCGTATGTAAGGTCTGTTGATAGAATTATTGACATCTATAACAAGTTTGGCATTGAGCATGAGGATTTGAGACTGCGAAAGTATGTTGCTATTGGATACACCATCGACAACAATGACCGTGTATCGTATCGCAAACTCAGCACATCAAAATCCAAAGCAGCAATGACACGTTCATCAGCACTCAAATTCAAAAAGAGCGCGTTCTTTAACTTGCCATATCCGATGACAACACAAGAACTAATCGAATACGCACATCAGCACGACGATGAAATGCTACAAAAGTTTCACGTAAAGAACGTTGGATTGCGCCTAAATTACAACGTAAATGATACTCTGGTACGCACTGCTACTCAGCAAATTCAATTTGCTATTTAGCATTAACTACATAGTTAATACCGTAACCATATAAGATAAGTAGTGGTCTGCTAAATACTGTTAAGCAAAAGACTTGACAGGAGATTATACATGGCTACATTAGTATCACCAGGCGTTGCCGTTACAGTAACGGACGAAAGCGCATATGCCAGCCCAGGCGCAGGCACTATTCCACTAATCGTTGTCGCTACTGCACAGGACAAAATAGACCCAACCGGCACTGAAACAGATGGTATTGCAAAATACACAAAATCAGTAAATTCCGGTTTAGTTGTTCCTGTAACTAGCCAACGAGAACTAACACAATTTTTCGGTGATCCGACATTTGCAAGCGCACAAGGTGCAGAAACAAGTGAATACGGATTGCTGGCAGCATACAGCTACTTAGGACAAGGTTCACAAGCGTATATCGTTCGTGCAGACGTTGACTTAGCAGAAATCGTAACAACAAACACTGCACCAACAGGCGCAGTAACACCAGGCTCAATTTGGCTTGATACAGACGGCAGCGCTTATGGCTTGCACGAATGGACAGGCACAGCTTGGGTTTCACAGAGTGTTACAGTTGAAGTTGACCTACTAGCAGCGGCAGGCGAAATTGCTGATCCGAGCACATACGCACCAACCGCAGCCGTAGTAAACGGTACATATTTGGTTGCTGTTCTTTATGACGGTGCATCACCGACTGGTGTAGCACTTGGTTACTTTAAAGGTGATGGCGGCGCATGGGTTGCACTTGACACAGCGGGTGCAGGTACACTTACACAAACAATCTCATATACTGCACATTATGCACAACCAGCAGCACCAGCAGCAGGTGATATTTGGATTAAAACAACACGTCCGGGTAATGGTTTGAATCTTGTTATTGCAAGAGCAGACACTGACGGCGTATTTGATCTTGTTGAAGTCGAATCAATTGAGAACGCACAAGGCAGTGGCATATATGTAGCACAAGATGGTAGTTCACTTACTGATATTACATCTTCATTGACAAATGCAGAAATTGCAATCAATGTTAACGCTGCCATTTCCGGTGGTTTAGAGCTTAACACAGTTGTTGCAGGGTCGCCTACAGCGCTGACTTCGACTTTTGTTGCTAGCGACGCAGAGCCAACAGGTAGTGCAGTAGCAGGCCAACTATGGTTTGACGAAACACAGACTGAACTTGATATTCTTGTTCGTGGCGCAGCTAGCTGGGAACGTGTAATTGAAGCAGATATTCAATATTCACCAAGCGCACCCGTGCTTGATAAAGCTGGCGGCGCATTGGTTGCTGGAGATATTTGGATTGACACTGGCGCACTTGAAAGCGAGTATCCAAAGATTTACAAGCACAATGGCACAAGCTGGTTGCTTTCAGACAACACTGACCAAAGCACAGACCGTGGCGTAGTGTTTGATGATTTTGTAGCAGACGACAGAACTGCCTTAGTAAGCGGTGATGTTGATGCAAATAGCACAGCATTTGATAGTCGTCCTGATTACCAACTATATCCAAGTGGTATGCTAGCAGTTAACATGACTGTTAGTCAGAATACACTTCGCGTGTACACAACTGGTATTGAAGTTAATGCAGGTGCAGCAACAGTTGACACATGGGTAAACGCAGTTGCTAACAATGCAGACGGAAGCGGTAGCTTTGGTCGCCTTGCACAACGTCGTTATATTGCAACACAAATGCAAGGTGCAGTATCTGGTAACGAAGATCTACGTGATCCTAACCGTAACTTTACGCTTATGTGTGCTCCAAACTTCCCAGAGCTTACAGATGAACTTGTAAACTTGAACGCAGATCGTGGCGAAACAGCGTTTATCATTATTGACACACCGATGCGCAAATCACCAACTGAAGCTGTGAATTGGGTGCAGGGTGTTGGCGCAAGTGAAAACGGCGAAGATGGTCTTGTAACAAAGAACACTTACAGCGCTGTTTACTACCCATCAGGACGTTCAACAACTCCTGCAGGCGACACAGTTACAGTGCCGGCAAGTCACATGGTACTTTACACTTATGCTTATAATGACAACGTTGGCTTTCCTTGGTTTGCTCCGGCAGGCTTGATTCGCGGTGTTGTACAAAATGGTAGCGCAGTTGGTTATATTACTAGCGAAGAAGAGTTTAAATCAATCTCTCTAAGCCAAGGCCAGCGTGATGCATTGTACACCAACAAGATGAACCCAATTGCTAACTTCCCACTAGAAGGCGTAGTTGTGTTTGGACAGAAGAGTTTGCACCCTGTATCAAGTGCACTTGATCGCGTTAACGTTGCACGCCTAGTTGCGTACTTGCGTGAACGTTTGGATGAAGTGACACGTGGATTGTTGTTTGAACAGAACGACAAGTTGACACGTGATCGTGCAGTACAGCTAGTTGAATCGTTCTTGAGTGATTTGCTATCTAAGCGAGCACTTACTGACTTTGCAGTTGTTTGTGACGAAAGCAATAACACACCAATCCGTATTGATCGTAATGAACTTTACATTGATGTTGCTATTGCTCCAACCAAAGCAGTTGAATTCATCTACATTCCAATTCGTATTGTGAACACTGGCGCACTATAAAGCACCAATTATAAAGCAGAAAAGGGCCAAGTTGGCCCTTTTCTTATGACTAGTGATAAGTGTTGTGCTACCAACCCGGTGTCGCCGTTTTAATTCTAATGGCCGGCATCCGTAGTTACACATGTCAAATACCCAACCATCATACCGACGGTAATACTAAGTTGGGACCAAACCACATTGTGATCGGGTTGCTAGTCGGTTAGTTTACTGAAACCACGGTCCCCATTTATGAAAGGTGTGCCGCAACACAATCCAGTACGGTTGTCCGCGCCCATCAGTCGAGTTTGCAAATGCAAAAGCAACGCTGGGCAGCAATGTCAACATTGCGCACATAATCACAATGTTGATCGTAAATACAATTGGGTTCATCATTCTGTTAGTTCCTCGCTTAGTTGGTTATAGTCATAAATGATTTCAACAAGCTGCTCAAATCGGGCAATAACAGACTCAATGCCTTCGGAATGACCATCTTCCCATGCCACATTAAACAAGACGTCAGCTTGCGCTATAGTCATGTTGTTTTCGTTAGCTAGGTCACGCTTGAGCTCATTTTTCCGCGACTGGAGTGAGTTGCGGTAAGCCGTCGATTGTGCAGTGTATGCTTCTTTTGCAAGTAGATACTTTTCCATATCTGTAGCAAACGCACGAATTACTTTTGGGTCGTCGCTAGCAAGGAAAGGTTTTGACGGCCGTTGCGGGTATGAAATATCCTTACCAGCGTAATAGCTAACTGTTTTGCGTGTCATTTTAGTCTCCTTATGAAACAAGTGTTACAATGTGTTGGTCGGTGTATGGCATCAAACAAAACCAGCCACTACGCTTGGTTGCGGTCTGTGCTACACACTTCAATTCCTTGTTATATGCAGTGCGAACAATATCAAATACACGAACGGCAAAGCATTCGGGCACATTCAGACCTGTAGCCATCTCACCTAAAAATGCGTCAATGCCGCGATACTCGAGGTCTAACAGGATATCTTCATCAGTTACAGTGCGTGTCATGTCATTATCCTTTTGCTTATGTATTTACTATATACGAGACATCTCGAAAGGTAAAGAAAAAAATGCACCATATTGATAAATACTTGTAGCAGAAAACGCATAACAAGGAGATAGACATATGGCAGTGCTAGATAAATTGAGTGTTCCAGTTAATGGCGAAAGCCAGGGTACACTTATGCCGAAACTACAATTCCGCTTCCGTGTAAACTTCATCAACATGGGTGCAGGTGACACAAAGGTTGCAACAAACAACGTTGTCAGTGTCACTCGTCCAAACTTTACACATGATGAAGTGGTAGTAGAAACATACAACTCACGTATTTACTTGGCAGGTAAACACACATGGGAACCAGTAACAATTGAACTACGTGATGATATTAACTCATCTACTTCATCTATTCTTGACCAACAGGTTGCCAAGCAAATTGACATGGCTGCACAGAGTTCACCTCAAGCAGGCATTAGCTACAAGTTTCAGTGTGACATTGAAAACTTAAACGGTGCAAACCCAGACCCAACAGTTTTGGACACATGGCGCCTAAGTGGTTGCTACATCCAGAACCTTACATACAATGAAACAAACTATGCAAGCGGTGGCGAGTACCAAAGTATTCAAGTTCAAATCCGTTACGACAACGCAGAACACATTGTTGGTACCATTGATACACTTAGCAACCCAATCTTTGCAACTGATACTAACGAACAGACTAACGCAACAGGATAATAGAATATGAATGATTTAAATAGACTACGAGTCCTTAGCGGGCTTATTACTGAAAGCCGTGATCCCGAAGGACACCGCACTGATACAACTCAAAGTGACATCATTGCGTCGTTTAGAGACTTGTTGGGTATTCTTGAAAAAGAATACCCAGGCGATGAAAACATGAAGGGTATCATTTACCATTACGGTGGTAAACTTGATAGCATCCTTCATGATGCAGGACCTCATGAAGACGAGTATGATTACGGCGACGAAGACGACGAAGAGTATTAATAATGATTTTGAACTATGCACAAGAAGCGTTTCGCAGCGATGGCGATCAGCTTCTTGTGCCTCGTCAAAAGTTTAACTTTGCAGTTCAACTTGGATTGTTTGACAGAAATGCTGTAACACTTACTCGTGTTTCATCAACCACAGTTCCGAGCTTTTCGGCAGACACTGTGATATTAAATCAATACAACAAAAAGCGAGTGGTACAAACCAAGCTTAATTACGATCCGATCACAATTACATTTTATGACACCTTTGACAGTGAATGGCACGATATAATGACACGTTATATTGCACACTATTTTAATGGCACAGAAGGCATTGATGTAAGAACAACTGTTGAAGGCAACAGCACTGTCAACCCAAGCTTTGAAACAGACTTTGGATTTACTCCAACAAATGATCGTTATTTCTTTCCAACTATAACAATCATTCAAAATGGATACCGTAACCAATATAGAGAAACCGTTCTAAACAACCCAATCATTACAAACATTAGCGGTGATACATTGGATTACAGCGACAGCAATGCAGTAATGTATTCGGTTACATTCCAGCCAGAAAGCATTCAAACGCGAAACATCAAAGCGTCTGCACGAGTAGATCCTAATATCTAAATTCAGCTAAATACATGCATAACGTTAGGTGTTTAGAAGTCAAATGAAAATTGCACAAATATTAGAGGCATTAAAGCCAAGCGAATACCGTCCATTAGTAAAAGGATGGGACAAGACGCGGTATGCCTCTATCTTTACTAATCCAAAATACAAGCATGACAAAAACGGCTATCGTGTGTTTATTCCTATCCAAAGTGCCACAGTTTCTAGAGCATCGAGAATCCAAAAAGAAATTGAAGATTCAATACAACAAAGCGGATTTGAAATTGTCGATTATACTAAGGGTATTGCTCAAAAGAAAGATACAAAACAAAACATTAAAATTGGCAAGTTGTTAACCAAATTGAAACAACAAGAACTGTTAGCTAAGTTTAATACAGACAAAGCCCGAGAAGGCACCCAGAAAGAATATATGGTTGTTATATCCCGTCATCCATATGATATTGGAGGCATGTCTACAGATAGAGGTTGGACAACATGTATGAATTTAAAAAATGGAATGATGAAAAATTATGTGCCTCTCGATGTAAAAGCAGGTACAGTTGTAGCATACGTAACTGATAAGAATGATCCTGATTTAAAAAATCCAACTGGCCGGGTAGCTATTAAGCCGTTTGTTGATATATTAGGGTCGCCTCATATTGAGTTTGGCATCGAAGATAAAATGTATGGTACCAACGTGCCCGGCTTTGCAAAAGCAATTACAAAATGGGTAGATGAAGTTAACAGCCAAAATAAACTAGACAACGTTGTAATACTCAAGCTAGATCCTCGGCTGTACCCTGATAGTGATGTTCCTGTTACTAGAATTAAGGGCGGATCAGAAGAAGATCGGCAGTTAATGCAATCAATATTAAAAAATCCAGACAATATAGCTAATTATAAGAATCCACCAATAAAATTACAAATGCAAGTAGTAAAGAAGAATGGAACTTCAATACAATATATCGAGAATCCGCCGCCTGAAGTACAAATGGCAGCGGTAATGAATGATGGATGGGCATTAGGCGGCATTAAGAATCCATCTACTGAAATAGAAGAAGCAGCATTAGAGAAGAATGGAAATGCAATAAAATTTATAAAGAATCCAACACCAGAGCAACAACTGGCCGCATGTGAAGATGCAGGCGGGGCTATTAGATGGATCAAAAATCCAACCCTAAAGATGCAATTGGCCGCAGTAAATGAGTACGGTATGGTTATTGAATATATCAAGAATCCGCCGCCTGAAGTACAAATGGCAGCAGTTAAGTCATCCTTTGCAGCAATACAATATATCGAGAATCCAGCACCTGAAGTACAACTATATGCGGTAAAGTCTAATGGAGTTGCAATAAGATATATCAAGAATCCGACCGATGAAGTCGAAGCCTTTATGCAAAAAAGGTATGGAAAAAATTGGCGGAAATAGGTAAGTATTAGTATGTCAAATTATCAGCAAGGCTTATATCAACCAAAAAACGGCGAAAAATACGTTGGCAAGCATACGCCAAAGTACCGTAGTGGTTGGGAATTGCATTTTATGCGCATGTGCGACAATCACCCGGGCATTATAGCTTGGTCAAGTGAAAGCCATAGAATCCCATATATCCATCCAATTACAGGACAAAAGAAAACTTATGTGCCTGACTTCTTTGTGGTATATGTTGATGCAAAAGGCAAACGCCACGCAGAGATAGTTGAAGTTAAGCCAAGCAGCCAAATTGTAGGCGAAGCTAAAGGTCAATACGATCAAGCGCAAGCTGTTATCAATCAAGCTAAATGGAAATATGCAAAGCAATGGTGCGAACAACAAGGTATTGGGTTCCGCATTATTACTGAGAAAGACATCTTTAACAATCCACAAAAGCCTACAGCACGACGTGGGAAACGTAAAGCACCAGTAACGAGGAAGAAACGATGAGACTTGTAGAAATGAGATTAGACGAAGTTGCTGTCTTTTCAAGTTGGATTGACGAACTAGAAATCAATCCAGAAGGCGATGTACTAATGACATTGCTTAGTGGACGACAATACGTTGTGCATGAAGTAGGAGAAGATTTGTATGTTGAATGGCTTGATGCAGACAGCAAGGGCAAATTTTGGCATGGCAACATTAGAGACATGTATATTGTGAGTCGAGTATGAAATTAATTTATTCAATAATATCGTTCCTATTAACTTCTACTCCAGTTTATGCAGCAGAGCGTGAGAATTTTTATTCAGACAAAATCTGCGCAGAACTATACAGCGGTGAAGTAGTAAGATTAGAATCAGGATTGTTTCCTGATTGCATGACTGAATTTGTGGTAATAGAATTTGATTGGGCAAAATCACCTAAGCATTACGAATGCATCGGGCAAGCCTTAATCTATGCACAGCAAACTGGTAAGCATCCAGTTTGTGTATTATTAGCAAGAAGTGACGACGAATTGGTGTTTGGTAAATCATTAGTATTCGAACCCTTTGGAATTACAACACGAGTAATCGACACAAGGTTATGGGACCAATAAAGGAAATAACATGACAAAGAAATTAGAAGAAACTTTTAACTTGCCGCCAATGTATGAACCAGAGGATGACGAGATCGAAGATGAAAACATCGACGGATACACTGCTGAAGAAATGACAGCCCTAATGGCCAAAGCTGACAAGATTGACGCTGCATTGCCACAAGTTGCAGGACTTGAATCCGCAGACGCAGATTATGACAAGTATGCAGACAAAGCAATGTCTGTATTTGATGACTTGGTTGAACTTGGTAAGCACGTAGAAGATAGGCATTCAGCGGACATTTTTAATGCTGCTAGCAGTATGATGACCAATGCATTAAATGCAAAGACAAACAAAGCACAGAAAAAGCTTGAAATGGTCAAGCTTCAAATCAGTAATGCTAAACTTCAACATGAGCGCGAAAAGCTAGATTATTTGAAAGCTCGTCATCTCAAGAATCATGATGATACAGATGATGCAATTGAAACCGAAGGCAAGGTTGTCACAACTCGCAATGACTTGATGCGCGAACTAATGGATGAGATGAAGAGAGACAAAGACGTATGAGACTGGTTGAATTATTTGACACGTCAGTTGATTGGGATATTACATCTCAAGACAGACACAAAACAATTTATCGTACTGAAGTAGATGGTGATGAAGTCAAAGTCGTGGTTGCTGGTGACGGTACTGAAGATTTACAAATTGACTTTTACCGTAATGACAGTACAATTGCTACCGGCGAAGGTAATGCCGCAAAAGTCTTTTCAGTTGTGATCAACTTGCTGTCTGATATTGTACAAGATCAACGTCCGGTTACTGTGATGTTTATGGCTGTAAAAGATGCCGGATCAGGTAGCACTAGCCGCAACACGTTATACAGACGTATGGGACAGAGATATGCAAGCCAAATGGGATACCGATTTGAATCAGAAATGGCAAGCGGCACTGAGATATTCATATTTACAAGAAATGACGCAGAATGATAAATATACGAAACAGGAGACTCCTATGACTAACAAATTAGAGAAGTATTTGGCAGAAAGCGCAGTTGAACACGAATTCCGCTTGAAGATTGCTAAAGAACCTACAGACGAGCAACTTGATGCTATGGAGTTGTACCTACGAAAGTTTGACGGCTATGACATCAAAACACCAAAGCGTACTATTGTTCAAAAGAATCCAAGAGACTTTAGAAGCATTGGTGCAACTGAAGTTTATATGATCGACTTTAAAACAAAGCAGCCTGTGTCACCACATCAGTTACTTGCAGAGCTAACACAAAAGATGGGCATACATGAACGCTTTATGATTGTACGCAACAAAGCAGAACCATTGCATGTTGAAGAAGAAGATAAAGAAACACCAGAAGAAAAATATAAGCCGCGCTTGGGCGATGATAATTATTCCGAAGCTGAAAAGGTTAAGCAAGCTGACTTTGTTGGCGAGAAGTTTAAAGCTAAATTCATTAAAGAGATTGCAAAAAATCGAGTGAAGCATAGCACAGAGTACAAAGGAATTAAAAAGAAATGACACATGATATGGATCGCCTTCGCGAACTAGCGGGCATGAGCAAACCTAAAACAGAATCATTACAGACTCCACCTAAGAATATGTATCAAATTCGAGATACTTTAATGGAATCAGCAAAGCCTGACGTTGCTGACCTTGACAAGGACGGAGACAAGAAAGAAACAGCCAAAAAAGCAGCTGAAGACAAAAAGAAGAAAAAAGTAAAAGAATCAGCAGATGCCGGAGCAATTTATATTGGCGCAACATCAGATATGGGCGATACAATTCCCGGCAGTATTAACATTATTGATTATAACGGCAACGAATATGACGTAGACAACATTAAAGATGCAATGGACCTCCTATGGGGTTTAGGCGCTGATGGCGACGAAATTGAATGGAGTTCAACTGTAAGTGATTATCCTGAAACAGAAGCACTTGCAGATAACATTATACATTCGCTTGAGTCCGGCGGTTATGCGATGCCCGGTCAACCTGAACCAGTAGATGAAGATGACACTGTAGAAAGCTATGAAAATGGCGACATGCAATTCCGTATTGACCGTGATGGGCATGTAAAAATTACAGGAAATGGCAAGTCAGTATACCTACAAGGTGATGAAGCTGCTGATTTTCATGATCAAATTGAAGGCATCCGTAGCAACGAAATGGACGACTTCTTAATGAATTGGCTAGAGGGTGGCGAGCAAGTAAATGAACTTGGCAAAGCTACACTTGGTTCTTATGTTAAGAAAGCTGCAAAACAATTACCTAGCATCCAACGTGATGCAACTACCGCAGCAAACGCATATGATGTCGACAAAACAATGAAAGCTGCAAACCGTAGACAAAACCGCGTAGCCGGCGTTGGCAAGGCTGTAGACAAGTTAACTAAAGAAGAACAAATGCGCGAATGGTCTAACAGTGTTGGCGCTAAAATTGAAGACCGTGGCACAGTAATGGCACAGCCGGACGGTGAAACAGTTGACTTGAGTTTGCGTCGCTACTTGGATGCAGAACCACATAATGTAAAAGTTGTAGAAGCATATAACAGCAAAGACTTGATTAAAGAATACAAAAGCTTTAAAGGTAAAAAGAAAGTTAATGAAATCTCACAAAGCACAATTGATAGCTACAGAGAAAAATCACATGCAGAACCGTTTCATCCAGCAGGATCACGCAAGCGCAAGAACCGCGAAGATGGCTCTCAATTAGCATATGACAAATCAACAGGCAGAGCAAAGCAAAATCCACCTGAATCAAGAGGCTATAAATCAAACGCAAACGTTTATAAGAGTTCAAAGAAAATTGATGAAATTTCGAATGACACAGTTAATTCATATGCAAAGAAATCATTTAGTCAAGCTAATGCAGTGCTCAATATGGATCCTAACTTACCTGATGGCGTTAAGAAAACAGCACAATCAAAGCTAAACAATAGAAAAAAAGGCATTAAGTCCGCAGGCAAACGCCTTGGACAGGATACAATGAAGCAGCATTCACAAGATGCTCGTAACACTAGATAACACACTTCACACTACGGTAAAAAAGGGTTGCTTAGGTAGCCCTTTTTTATTGACCACCCGCTCGAGTAAAATACTCTGTTTACACCATGATTTTTCAAGATTTATTGGTAAATACTAATAACAGGAGACAAAGTATGTCAGCTAACACAGATCTAATCAAAAAACCGTATTCGCAAGAGACCTATACGCACGGGGAACTTAAAGAATTTATGCGGTGCGCACGTGACCCAAAGCACTTTATATTGAATTATTGTTTTATTCAGCACCCAACTAAGGGTCGTATGGCGTTTGATCTCTTTGATTACCAAGAAGAATTGATCAACAGCTATCATAATTACAGATATTCAATCTCACTATTGCCGCGGCAAACAGGTAAATCTACTTGTGCAGCAGGCTATCTACTTTGGTATGCAATGTACATGCCAGATTCGACCATCCTAATTGCTGCACACAAACGAGACGGCGCGCAAGAAATTATGACACGTATTCGTTACATGTATGAAAACTGTGCAGACTTTGCTCGTGCAGGAGTTACAGAATATAACAAAGGTAGTATTACGTTTGACAACGGATCCCGTATTGTTGCACAAGCAACAACTGATAACACAGGACGTGGTTTGAGTTTGACATTGGTTTACTTGGACGAATTTGCATTCGTTAATCCGCGTATTGCACAGGAATTTTGGACATCATTGAGCCCGACATTGAGTACAGGTGGTAAATGTATTATCACATCTACGCCTAACCAAGATGATGACCAATTTGCACGTATTTGGAAATCTGCTGAAAACAGATTTGATGAACATGGTAACGAAACAGAAGTAGGCAAGAATGGCTTTCGTTCATTTCGAGTACATTGGTCACAACACCCTGACAGAGACGAAGACTGGGCAAGCGAAGAACGAGCAAAGATTGGCGAAGAACGTTTCCGTCGTGAACACGAATGTGAATTCATCACGTTTGACGAAACACTTATTAACTCACTCTTCTTAGCTGAAATGGACCTTGGACAAGAACCGATGCAGCGAACAGGACATGTACGTTGGTATGACAAAATTGTAGATGGACAAACTTATATACTTGGATTGGATCCAAGTCTTGGCACTGGCGGCGACCCGTCAGCTATTCAAATCTTTGCTATACCCGGAATGAAACAAATAGGAGAGTGGCGACACAACAAGACTCCAATTCAAGACCAAATCAAAATACTCAAGAGCATCCTTGAACATATTGAAAATGAAGCACCAAACAGTGAAATTTATTACAGTATTGAAAACAACACAATTGGCGAAGCTGCATTGATCTCAATTAAAGAAATGGGTGAAGAAAACATGCCCGGAACCTTTTTAAGCGAACCCAAGCGTAAAGGCAACGTTCGTCGCTTTAGAAAAGGTTTCAACACTACTAATTCATCAAAGCTTTCAAGCTGTGCAAAACTCAAGCGCTGGGTAGAAGAAGACAAGATGAAAATACGCAGCAAAATGTTGACACGAGAACTCAAGACGTTTGTAGCACGTGGCGCAAGCTATGCAGCTAAGGATGGTGAGACTGATGACTTGGTTATGTCGACACTGTTGGTTGTGCGCATGGCAATGCAGATTTCACGATATGATGAAGAAGCATTCCTTGATCTCAAAGACAGCTTTGACGAAAGTGATTATCGTTCACCAATGCCAGTCGGCTTTCTTTAAAGAGGCAAATCTAACCCTGGAACAAAATTAGGGCGTCCAATCAATTTGATCTTGTCTCTATCTGAATAGGCAGGAAACTTAGACATAATAGGATGTTCAGCAAACTCAATTCGAGCATGTTCGGACATTTCGCTGTTAGTCATCGGATATGGAAGATGCCAATACTCAAATTTCTGATTGTGCTTTTTATAGCCATGTAAATCAGCAATGCGCCGTTCATCTCTAATTCGTCTGTACGAAATGCGATCTTTGCCTTCAGTCTGCACGTATCCAATATAGCGATACTTTGTCTCACCTGCTCGAATTGATTGATATTTCCAGCCTAGTCTTTTAAACATTTCTTCTTTAGCAATGATGTTGGAACGGTATTCAGCTTGTGATCCTGCCCAAGTAGACTTAGACGAGAATTCTGATAGCATCAATTGTGGTAATGATGCTGCCTTGTATCCGTTTGCATAACACTGCTCGGCCACTAGCATTGACTCGCCATTTGCCATATTGAAGTCACGATTGCGCTCATTCACAAGCAAGTTGTAATCAACATAGAATTTCTGCCCTAAGTGTTTATTCCAATTCACCATCATAAAGCAGCTTTCTTTAAACTCAACAGGCGTAGTTCTAACCATTAGTTTTGTGTCATATAGTTCTTTGTTTAGTGAATATATCAAGTCGCCGGGCACATGGATTGGATTTGCAAGCGATGCGCAGCCAATGTGTGCATCAAGCAATGCTTGATGCGTTTCTTTCCTAAACACTGCCTCAAGAACGTTTCGTTCAGAATAAACAGTTATCAGTGTGTCGTTGTCAAAAAAGAACGCATAGTCATCATCTGTATTATAAAACTGTTCAAACAGTATGTTTCGCCCGTCGACAGGACGCATACGCTTATTGTCGCCAATGTATGAAACGTTGGGACTGTAATCGTTTTCGTTATATTCTTGATTGAGCACATATACATCAAAGTTGTGCTCCTTTAAAAACTCAAGTTGCTGTAGGTGTTGTTCTTTACGCTTCTCTGGTTCCTTTGTTCCAAAGTAAGAAATAATGTATGCTTTCATGTGTGTTCCTTTACAAATATATTTATCACGGCAAGAGTTAACAGAGTATTTAATGCTAAATAAAAGTATAACTATATTTCAAAGGAACGATAATGAAAGCATACATAATCTCATATATGAGTAGCAAAAAGATTGACACCAAGTTGAACTATGCTAGACAAACTGCACATTCGATGCAATTGACGTGGTTGTTACGAAACAATTTTGACGTTTACATCCTAAATCAGAATTATCAAGACTGTCATTATGAAGCAGCTGGTGTAACTTATATTGGCGACAACAGTTCGTATCGACCTGTTGATGCTAGAAACATATTGTTCAAACACTTTGAACAAACAGATGACGACTACGCATTATTCCTAGACAACGACACGATTTTAGACGAAGTGTCCGATCTTGAAATTATCAAAAACTTTGATCAAGCAATTCCAACACTGCTAGAAAACAAAATTGGATTGATGACATTTATCGATCCTATCAGAACTCCACGTGGCGCATTAAACAAAGAAGAACTAGACCAGTATTTCCTATTAAAGACATCACCATTCAAGTGGAAAGAATCAGCGTTCATTATGCTGAATTGGAAGAAACATGCTGATGTTGAATTGCAAATCAATTACAGCTATCTTGAAAACGAGCGCAACACAGAACAAACAATGGCAACAGGTGAATCAATCTTGATGTCTGAATGGTGTTATGCGAATGGTTGGAAAGCAGCACAGATCAACAACATTATTCAAGACGAGCTAGTTACAACATCGTCATGGGCGCACAAAGCAGGCGACTACAAAGAAAACAACCAAGCACTGAAAGAAGCATATGACAGACTGGAATGGGTTTACACTGATCGCAGTATCTCGTCAAAGTTTATTGCAGTTGGATATACAGTTGCTAAGTCAACTGGTACAGTCAAGGTACGACTAATGGGGTCTAGGGATCGCATCAAATTTATGGAAGCCAAAGCATGGAAAGAAATGTTTGATTTCCACATGTGGGAATTACCAGAGCCAATGTCTAAAAATGACGTAAACGATTGGATAAAGGAAAACTTGTCCGATCATTATGTTATGAAGCACTACAATTTTTCTAACTCCAAAAACTATCTTAGCCGTGAGAACAAAATTGATCCTGTCAAGATACAGATCAAAAATGTCGTCAAGGCATAAATACTAGCATGACAAATGCAGCAGAACAAATATCAGAACAACTATTCAAGATAATTAAGGGTGCTCGGCACTCAGTCATCTTGTACACTGAAGAGGGCAAAGAAACAATTGACCCGACAGAAGCACGTAGGTTCTATATAAAAGATCTGCAAACAATGATCAATTTTATTAACGATGAAAACACAAGTGAGCTGGTTATTAACCTAAGCAAAGGTATTGATATAGACACAATTAAACCACTGCTAGACTCAATTAGAACACTAGCCAACCGTTATATTATTGAATACACTGTTAAGACATTTGGTAAAGCAATTGATCCTAAGGACTTTGCATACCAAGCCAAAGTTGTCGGCGAAGCTAAAGCAATGGAGCGCAACATGACCGAAGATAGAAACACAGTAGACTTAAAAACTGGCGGCAAGAACTATACAGTTGATCTTACAAAAGGACGTGTTTACCGAAAGTGGATGGATGATAACAATAGACCGCAGTCGATGATGATGAATCCAAGAGACCCGAGAGTTGCTAAACTTGTCATGCTAGCTAAATCAAAATTACAAGGTGGAATAACTGAAGAAACAACAACAGAAAAAAGTTATGTGCACGATAGAATTTCCCAAGCATTGCGAAAAGCCGGCGTACCTTTTAAACACAATGAAAGTATTAAAGGCGATGCGTATTACCTAAAAAATGGTAATGTAATACACAGCGACGGCGTAGGCATTTCAGTAGTTGTAAATGGCAACGAGCAGGAATACTTTAGCAATCCAAAAATGAATTATCTCCGTGCAGTTGATTTAGCACAAATGAACGAAGCTATTGAGTTAGGCGAAGGCTTTAGTGGTTGGTCAGGCACAGCACGTAAGAGCATTAACGAATTAGGTGATGCACGTTTGATTGTACGCCATCGTCGCAATGTTGACGAAGAAAAGCGCGGCGCAAGAACACGTCAGATTGAATCCATCTTTATTGAAAATGCAGAGGGCGAGCGTTTTAAGTTTCCAAACAAAAACATCACCGCAGCCAAAGCAATGCTCAAGCACGTTAAAGAAGGCGGCGCTCCACATGACAGTTTTGGACAGCACATCTACAATGTGATGGAAGAACTGCAACAGTTGAAGAAGTTTGACGGCTATAACCGTCGTAACAAATTCTTCGAGAATGAGCAAGAGATTAATGAAGAAGTGACTGGACGTATTACTGAACTACGTTCAACACTCAAGCAGATTTCAGGTCCAAAAGGATACTCCAAGCACTTTGAAAGCTTTACAGCCCAAAGCGGCAACGACGAAGGCGCAAGCGACGAGCAGTTAAATGAACTACAAGACGCAGTAACCGTTCGTTACTTTGACGAGGCGATTGCAGATTCGCTTCCATATGTGGCTAGAATTATTGAAGGCCTACGTGGACGTCAAGCTAAAGACACTGACATTGCTGACTTTGCACGTTATGTAATCAAAAATCAAGACTCGATTCAACTTAACCGTGAACTAGACTTAGATGACCCAGACTGCCCAGACTGCCGCGAGTACAACGATCGCGCAACGGAAGTTGCAGCGTGGGTTGAATACCTTGCGCCATACATCGGCGACGACAAACTATCCAACATGATGATGAAGATGTCCGACGATGTATACAGTGCAAGCGACAAGCACGTTGGCATGGCAATGCAAGCAATCAAAGTGATCAAGCAAAACGCAAGTGTTGCAGAACAAGCACACATGAAAAAAATTAACGCATACGAAGAACAGAAGTTAAAAATAGACGAAACATTTGATAAATATACTGTACACAAAATATTCGGAGCCTAAACCAAGGCACCTTGAAGTCATTGAAAACATTGACTTTTTCCGAAAAATAGTGTAAATTTAAGTTGTTGCACCAAAAGAATTGGCAGCAAGCTTATCTCAAGCAATTATAGGCTAACATAGGCTAACATAGGAGAAACATAATGGCTACACTAGCAGAAATCCGCGCAAAATTACTCGCGGCAGAAAAGACAAAAGGCGGAAACGCAACAGGCGGAAACAGAGACAACTCAGTTTTCCCACATTGGAACATTCCAGACAATTCAACAGTAACAGTTCGCTTTCTAGAAGATGGAGACGCGACTAACGATTACTTCTGGCGCGAGCGCCTGATGATTAAGATCCCATTTACTGGCGTTAAAGGACATGACGAGTCAAAGCAAGTTATTGTTCAAGTGCCATGCATTGAGATGTGGGGCAAAGAATGTCCGGTACACCGTGAAATTCGTCCATGGTTTAAAGATCCGACCATGGAAGATATGGCGCGTAAGTATTGGAAAAAGCGCAGCTATCTTTTCCAAGGATTGATTGTAGATTCACCTCTGGTAGAGGATGACGCTCCAGCTAACCCAATTCGTCGTTTCACAATCTCACCGTCTATCTACAAGACAATTAGCGGTGCATTGATGGATCCGGACTTTGGTGATTACCTTCCAACTGACATTGAAAACGGTACTGACTTCCGCATTACCAAGACGCAAAAGGGTCAATATGCAGACTATAGCACATCCGGCTGGGCACGTAAAGAGCGCGGATTAGATCAAGCAGAGCGCGACATCATCGCGGAACATGGCTTGCACAATCTAAACGATTACATGCCAAAAGAACCAAACGCAGAAGAATTGAATGCAATTTTTGAAATGTTTGAAGCAAGTGTTGAAGGCGAACTGTACGATCCAGAGCGCTTTGCAGACTACTACCGTCCATGGGGCCTTGACAAGCCAAATACTGGTAGCACTCAAACAGCAGAGCCTGCACCATCTACTCCAGCAGCAGAAACAAAAGCATCAACTCCAGTTGAGGATGCACCAATTGCATCAGCACCTGCACCAGTTGAAAAGCCGGCTGCAAGCGAAGGCACTAAGGATGCAAAAGATATCCTTGCTGCAATTCGCGCACGTAAAGAAACAAACTAAGTTTGTTTCATCAATGCTAGGCCTTCGGGTCTAGCATTTTCCATTACATATTAGGAGAAGTATATGAGTAATTTTACTGTCGCGCAGGTGCGAGAAATTCTTGACCAATGTCCAGATGACGGCATACTTGAAGTCGAAGGAATGGTAATAAATCCAAAATCATTTCAAATGGAAATGATTGTAAAAATTCCATATCAAGTTATAAAAGAAGAGGAAGAATAATGGCAAGAGCATTTGACGTTTCAAAGTTCCGCAAAGGCGTGACAAAAAGTGTTAAAGGAATTAGTGTAGGATTCCGTGACCCGGACACATGGGTCTCAACAGGCAACTACACACTCAATAAATTGATATCGGGCGATTTCCACAAAGGTGTTCCACTAGGTAAGGTTACAATGTTTGCAGGCGAAAGCGGCGCAGGCAAAAGCTTTATCTGTTCGGGCAACCTTGTTAAGAGCGCACAAGAGCAAGGCATCTACGTTGTACTAATTGACAGCGAGAACGCACTTGACGAAAAATGGCTACATGCATTAGATGTTGACACAACAGAGGACAAGCTGTTAAAGTTAAACATGGCAATGATTGACGAAGTCGGTAAAGTTATTAGCGACTTTGTTACAAGTTATCGTGAAGACTACAGCAGCGTACCTGACGAAGAACGTCCACCAGTTATGTTTGTTGTAGACAGTTTGGGTATGCTTATGTCGCCAACTGAAATCAATCAGTTCCAGGCAGGTGACATGAAAGGTGACTTTGGTCGTAAGGCCAAGCAGCTTAAAGCACTTGTAACCAACTGTGTCAACATGTTTGGTGACTTAAACATTGGACTCGTATGTACCAACCACACATATGCAAGCCAAGACATGTTTGATCCAGACGACAAGATCTCGGGTGGCTCGGGCATGATTTTTGCATCATCAATTGTGGTTGCAATGAAAAAGCTCAAGTTGAAAGAGGACGAAGACGGCAACAAGATTTCGCAAGTTAAAGGTATCCGTGCATCATGCAAGGTTGTCAAGACACGTTATGCAAAGCCGTTTGAAACAGTTCAGATCAAAATTCCTTACGAGACTGGTATGAATCCATACTCGGGTCTAACAGACTTTTTTGAAGGAACAGGGTTGCTTGCTAAAACAGGCAACAAGCTTGAATACATCAGCAAAGAAACAGGCGAAGTGTTTAAGTTGTTCCGCAAAGGATGGGAACGTAACGACGACGGTTGCTTAGACGTAGTAATGAATGAGTTTGATATGCACGATATCCAAGTTGAAATGGATGACAATGATATTGACGCTGAAGCAATTGAAGAAACAACAGAGGATTAAAGATGAAGTTACATGCAAATGACGCCATTGCGTTAGTTGAACTTTGGTCAGGCATTAGAAATTATGTGCCTGTTAAAGATCAAAAACAAGCGGCTGAACAATATATTGCAATGCTTGACGACAGCGGACTTGCTGATCTTAGCACATCAGCAAGCGAAATGTACGGTGTTTGTGATGTATTTGATCTTGCACTTCGCACATACTGCGAAGAGAATGGTTTGGTCGAAGACACGTCAGACTTTGAAGAGTGGGACGATTAAATGGCCAGCAAGTTTATAACTGCGCCGTCATGTGAATACACATTGTACATGGCGGGCAGTTATGATCATGCCATGCATCTGTTACAATCATATGTGACGCGCGGTGAATGTGTTTCTGTTACTGCAACAGACTACGTTTACAAATACGGCATGGAAAGTGGATTCGCTGTCAAGCTGATCAACTATCCTAGATTTCCGCGTGACCCGGACACACTGCTTGATGCAATCACCAACATAGCGGACTTTTTACTTGAAGAACTAGGTCAGGGCTCGTATACAATTACGGGCCCCGGCACAACATATTTTTATGATAGGCGGGAAGATTAATGGCAGGACATTATAATGCTGTCAAAGCAGACCTCAACGCTGTGGTTGCAGCAATCGATCACTTTGAAATAGAGTTAAACGACGCACGTCGTGAAACAAGTCTTAAAGGAAACGTAGAGCGCAATGCACGAGATATTCCGGGCATTGTAGCATACAGATTTGGGCAGCTTCAAGAAATTGAAGCTATCCTTGAACACCTCAACATCGAATCGCGCCGCATCCAGCGCAAGCACTATCGCAAGTATCTTGAAAACTACAACAAGGTACTGAGCAGCCGTGACGCAGACAAGTTTGCAGACGGCGAACCTGATGTAATCGACATGGAGCACTTGGTAAACGAGTTTGCCCTTGTTCGTAACAAATGGCTCGGCTTAATGAAGGGCCTAGAAGCCAAAAGCTTTTCCATCAACAACATTGTTAAACTTCGTGCAGCAGGCATGGAAGATATTGCTCTTGACTAACGATTGATTCTGTATTACATGTAAGCAATGAGCATTTACATATACAAAGTTGATATTGATATCTACATCAGGGCAGAAAACCCATACGATAAAGATAGCTGGCATCAGTTTACTGTAAATGTCGAAGCAGTTGCCCCGATGGCTGCTGAAAATCTAGCACTACTTTATATAAGGCACTCGATGGGAGAGCTGCTAGGGTACAAACGAGCAAAAAGCTATTTTCGCACAACAGATATTGCATTTCCTCAAGTACAAGAAATCGACGCAGAGTTGTACAAGGTTGAGCGGATAACATGAACATATACATATACAAAGTCAACATTGAAATCTATACCGTCGATAGAATATGGAACCAGTGTACAGTAAACGTCGAAGCACTTGATGCACTTGATGCTGAAAATCTAGCGTTGTACTATGTAAAACAATGCATTGATACAATGGAAAACCGCCAAACAGCAAAAAGTCATTTTCGAGTTACAGAATTCTTTGCGCTGCCCGAAGTACAAGACATCGATGTAGACTTGTATGTAGTGAAACGAATCCAACATATGCCTGAACATGATACAAACATATAGAATTGAATTTGGATACAGTATCATCGAGGATGATCAACGGTATTATATCGATGCCTGCACCAAAGATGAAGCCTTTTGGATTGCGAAAAAACTAGCACGTGAATACCTCCAAGAAATGTGGCAGACGCCTGAGACTAGACTGGGCACTACATATCTTCGACAGTTTGAGGTTGACGTGTACGAAGATTTCAGCTATCGTTACCACAACGAAACAGGAGACTGATATGACCGCCACGGAAATTATGGGCATCAAAGTTTTTGATGACCGCTTCTTTACATACCACACTGAAAAAAATGAACTGACTGCAGATTCGAGTGAGCTGCAAAGCGCAAGCGACGGCAGTATGTTTAGCGATGTTACAAATGAACACGTCGGCTTTGCTATCCATTTTAAGGGCATCGAAACGCCCAAGAAGTTTATGTTAACAGCAACAGCACGTGGCAATGGCAATCGCATCAAGTATTGGTTACTTGAGCCGGTTGAGATCGAAATGATCGACAAGCGTATTAAAGTGATTGTTTCAAATGACAAATATACAGGAGTAGTGTAATGACACAGAAACTATATCGAATCTATAACGAAATGGGCGACGGGCCGCCAGTATACACAAGCAATCAAGATTCAGCTGCTTCCGGTGTAATTAAAGGCTATCATGTCTCTGTATCAGATGTCGACTTTAAAGACATTGATGTAGAATATACAATTATAACTAAGGATAGGACTTGACAGCAATACGATATCTCGCTATAGTAACACTGTTAGAAACCTAAGGATTAGAAAATGCACAGATATAAAACGGCGCGGGCATACCGCAAAACAAGTGAAGTTTATCCGTTGCTTGAAGCAATGGCTGCGGCATGCGCAGTATATCGCGAGTTTGGATTTGTCCGTCGTGGACAAAACTATATTGACCACAAGTCAAACATGAAGGTCGCTGAAAGCCGAGAAATTGTGTTGAACACATTGCGCCCTGAGGACCAGCGTGACGAAAAGATCCACGTAGCAACTATCACCGACGAAGACCGTGAACACGCTGCAAAGGTGTGTCGCTTCTTCGACCAAAAGACAATGATCGCAAAGTTGAGCGACGACATTAACGAGTATGACGAAAAGCTGATTGAAATCTTCGGCGAAGAAAATGTCGACCATGCGCGTGACTTGTCTATGATTGCATCGTTGCCAAACAGCTATGTGATCCAAGAACGGCGTGATGCGATGGAGGAGTTTTACCTCAAAAACAAGCACATCGGCAGCTATGTTGGCAAGCCCAAGGAACGTGTTAAGGTCGAAGCAAAGGTTCTTGACGCAAAGTGGATCCCAAAGAACAACATCTATCTTGTCACAATGGTTACTGACAACGATCAGATTGTCAAGTTCTTTCTAAAGGACAACGACGTTGACGTAAGCGAACGACTGCGCGACCAGCGTATTACTTTTGTTGGCGCAGTGCGCGATCAGCAAATAAGCGAGTACACGGGCTGTCACGAAACAATGTTCAATCGCGTTAAGATTGAGAAATAAGTCCGCCACTAATTAGGTCTAGAAGCAACAAATCTGCTATATAATGCAGGTTTGTTGTTGACCTATGGGTGCCTAGAGTATAAGTTAATACTGTAAGCAACAAAGGATACACTATAATGCAAACGATTTTGATTAAAAACGGCAGCTACCGCAATCAAGACATTGTTAATGTCGAGTTTGATTTGGTTAAGGCGCCGCAGATGGGCGCTAAAGGTTGGTTTGTAACAGTTGATGCTACTCCACATGTTGGTTTGCCCGATAACAAAATTCGCGTTAAGTTCGACACACCCGAAGACATCGACGTTGGCGGCAGCATTGTTCCACAGCCGCAGTTGAGCGACGAAGAGATCATGCAAAATATGCGTGAAAAGTTTAGTGTGCTTGACGATATGACATACGCTTGCTGTGAAGGCACAGTGCGCGGGTTGATTGTTACAGGTCCTCCGGGCATTGGTAAAAGCTTTGGCGTTGAACGTATTGTCGACGAAGCAGATGTGATCCGCAAGCTAGGCGACACTGACATGGTATTTGGTGTTGAAAAAGGCTCCGCAAGCGCGATTGGTTTGTACCAGTTGCTGTACAAGTATTCAAAACCAGGCAGCTTGCTGGTGCTAGATGACAGCGATACAGTGCTGTACGACGAAACATCGCTTAACTTGCTAAAAGCAGCACTAGACAGCGGGCGCAGCAGACGCCTAAACTGGTATTCCGAATCAAATACACTAGCTAACGCAAGCATTCCAAACACGTTTGAGTTTAAGGGTTCGATCATTTTTATTACCAACTTGGACTTTGAAAATACACGCGGTAAGATTGGCGCACACCTTGGCGCACTTATGTCGCGTTGTCATTACTTGGACATGGGTATTAGCGACCAGCACGAAAAGTACCTACGTTGCGAGCAGATTGTACGCGATGGCATGTTGCAATCCTACGGCTTTGAAGAGTTTGAGAAGCGCGAGATTTTGGACTTTATCCGCGATAACTTGCCTAACTTGCGCGAACTAAGCCTGCGTATGGTAAAGAAGATTGCAGACTTGCGCAAGATGGACGCAAAGAAGTGGCGCGTGTACGCAACCAACACTTGCTTGCGGGGGTGATATGCAATTTGGTACATCCACAAATTTTGAGTACGACTTCGAAAAACGTCAACTTGTTATAATAGACAATGGTTTTTACCGACATGTTGAAGCTGGCGTTATATTGTCTAATGTAATAGGAAGAGAACTCAAGTTCGAAATCATGCATAATTTGTGCACACCGGATACCATTGTAATGGAATTTGAAGAAGAGTCCAGCTTGGAGATAGCCAAGCTGTGTCTATCGGGAGTATGATGTTGTTAAACCTAGGAGTTAGATTCGAATTTGAATTCGAACGCAATCTGTTGTATATTATAGATGGTGGTTTACTAGGTGACGAAGAAGATGTAGAGGCTATGCTACTCGAACAAATAGGAACTGGACTTGAGTTTGAGATGGTCCGCGATATGACCTCCGCAGATCATCTTGTGGCTAAATTTAAAGAACCAGGAAGTTTGGAAATAGCCAAGCTGTGTCTATCGGGCGTATAAACACCAGCTAAATACTTCAGCACAAGAGTGCGACGACCATTAAGTCATTGACTTTATTGACTTTTTCATGTAATATAACAGTATGATAGCCACCATCGAATTAAAAGATGAGGTTAACTGTAAAATACACGGACTGAGTGCAGCAACGCGCAAAAAATTACAGGAAAAGTTTTCCTTTATTTTGCCACATGCTTATCATGTTCCATCCTTTAAATTAGGACGATGGGACGGTAAGACAACATTCTTCACATTCGGCGCATTGACATATGTAGCATTGCTCGAAGATATTCTTCCAATATTGTTGGACGAAGGGTATGAAGTCGAGTTGCAAGACGAACGTGTACGCTACCAGTTTGACCTCCCCCAAATTAACATAGATCACTTTGCGGATAAGAATTGGCCTAAAGGTCATCCTGTAGAAGGTGAACCTGTAATGCTGAGAGATTACCAACAAAAGGTAATCAATCAATTCCTTGACAATCCAATGAGCATCCAAGAAATTGCTACGGGCGCAGGTAAGACACTTATCACTGCCGCCCTTAGCCAAATTGTCGAACAATCACTGTCACAAGACGACCAGTTTATCCACAAGCTGGGCACAGGCTCTAGTGTTGGACGAACAATTGTTATCGTTCCAAACAAAGGATTAGTAACGCAAACAGAAGAAGACTACATCAACCTCGGACTTGACGTTGGTGTGTATTTTGGCGACCGCAAGGACTTTGGCAAGACACACACCATTTGCACATGGCAAAGCTTGGAAAGAATACACAAGACGTTTAAGGACGGCGAAAGCGAACTCAGCCTCGAGGAGTTTTCGGAAGGTGTTATAGCACTGATTGTTGACGAAACACACCAAGCTAAAGCTGATGTACTCAAAAAGCTCTTGACAGGCCCATTTAAGAATGTGCCATTACGTTGGGGACTAACAGGTACCATACCAAAAGCTGAACATGAACAGATGGGTATCAAAGTAAGCTTGGGCAGCGTGGTCGGAGAACTAGCTGCATCAACACTGCAAGAAGAAGGCATCTTGAGTAACTGTCACGTTGATGTCATACAAATGGTAGACGACGTGTTGTACGACAATTACCAAAACGAACTCACGTATCTTACAACAGACAGCAAACGACTTGACTACATTGCTGAGACAATACTTCAAATATCAGAAAGCGGCAACACGCTGGTTCTGGTTGATCGTATTGCAGCAGGACAAGGACTTGTTGACAGACTACCTGCTGACCGCACAGTGTTGGTTAGTGGGCAAATGAAAAATGACAGTCGGAGGGATCACTATAAAGAGATTGCCTCCAGCGACAATAAAATCATTGTCGCCACTTACGGTGTTGCAGCCGTAGGTATCAACGTGCCACGCATCTTTAACATGGTCCTGCTCGAACCGGGCAAGAGTTTTGTTAGAGTTATCCAAAGTATTGGTCGTGGTTTGCGTAAAGCGAAAGATAAAGACTTTGTCAATATTTACGACTTTACGTCAACTGCTAAATTTAGTAAACGACACCTCACCAGTCGCAAGAAGTTTTACAAGGACGCAAATTATCCATACAAGATTCTCAAAGTTGATTGGCGCAAGGACACTGGAATTGCCGCACGTTTTAAACAAAGGCAGAATAAATGAAAACCATAGAAAAGAAGCTGTTGCCCGATGGCAGAACAGTATACCAAATTGATGTTGGCGACATGCCAGCAGACAGAGTCCAGGCTGTAATACAATCAGCCATGGCAAAATATAGAGACACGCATTGAAAATCCTAACAAGCGAAAATCTTACATACGAACTGGATTTTGTGCCAGATGAGATTGACGACATACGGTATTGTGTGTTAGACTATACTGATAAACACAATCCTGATTACTACTTTATGCCATTAGTGTTTCTTGAAATCTTTAATGCGCCAGCCGCTGTGTTGCGCATTGGCGAACACACATTCAAGATGCCTATTGACTGGAGTTTGATTATTTGTGATCCTGAAGTAGGCGAGCCCGAAGTGGTACCAATTACTTCACTTAACGACAGAGGCTTCAAAGCTTTTACACTTAATCCAATTTCAAGCTACATGCCACAATATCAAACAGTTGAAATCGTTAGCGTGTACAACGAAGTAAAATGGCACTTTCCAAAGCTAAAGCAAGGACATTTGCTTGGCGTTCCATTAAGTGATGAACCCAAGAGCATGTGTGCTTACTTTGTAAAAGAAACAAACAAGATACCGGACGTATTAGACATTGGCCACTTATGGTAAACTAGACAAGATATTGGGATACAATGCCAACAATTAAACAAGAAATGAATGCGATCGACCTGCGTCAACACGGTTGGTGGAACACACTAACTGAAGATGAACAAAAGAAGTTGAGCATGTGGGTACTGCAACGTTATTCAAGCAGCGTAAAGACTTCGATCGCAGAGATCGAAGCACACTATTTGATCATGACAAATGACCTAGTAAATGTTAATCATCACGTACTGAGACACCATCCCGAACTACAAATGCGGTTGTTACAATGCGTAGGAATTGGTACCAGTCAACTACATGAATGGGTGCCGCCTCCTCCAAAGAAAAAAGCAAAACAGGGCAGCAAAGTGCTAGCGTTTTATCTCAATATGTATCCACACTTGAGCGATGATGAAGCAATCTTTGTGTTAGACAGCATGGGCAAGGACGAAGTTAAAGAGATGTTGCTGGAGGCTGGCATTCCAAAGAAGTCAATTAAAGACTATGTAAAATGACGTTTAAATGTGAATATTGTGGCAGCGAATACAAACGCGAGTCAACCTTAGCAAAGCACATGTGTCGTAATAAAAAACGATATCTGCAAAAGGACGAACAGCACGTTAGACTTGGTCTAAAGTTTTTTGATGATTGGTATAGACGTGCAATGGGCAGTCGCAAAGCCAAGACATATGACGACTTTGCAAAAAGCCAATACTATGCAGCGTTTGTGCGTTTTGGAATGTATGTGCTTGAGGCACGTATCTTTGCGCCTGAGCAATATATGCATTGGCTAGTTGACAACGCTGTTAAGATTGATGATTGGGCAAAGGATTCAGTTTACAATCGCTACCTTGCATTTCAAAGCAAGAAAGAAACAGCAGAGCGCGGGCTCGAACGATTTGTGCTACATGCACAAGAGTGGAGTGAACGCACAGGACACCATTGGACTCAGTATTGGCAGAGTGCAGGCATGAACAGAATTGTGCACGATGTCAAGATGGGTAAAATATCTCCTTGGGTGTTGTTGAGCTATCAGCCTGCACGACTACAACTTGAACAGATGCCTGATGAAGTGTTAAATGAGATTGCAGACACTATTGACTTGGCATATTGGAATCGCAAGATTGGATTAAACAAGTCAACTGTGCAATGGATAAGAGAAGTATTAGCATGAAGAGAGATCCGGATGTTGTATTTGAAGAAATGATAAGAGTAGCCACTATGTCTGAAAACGAACGATGGACATGTAAAATGCTACCGCTCGGACGTCATGTTTACAACGGTTATGGATACATACTTCCAAACAAAGCTTATTGGACAGAATGTTTAATGAACGAAATGGAAGAATGGAGCAAGGACTATGATATTAAATTTGATGGTCCAGTTGTTGTGTTTCAAGATGAAGCTACAATCGTGCTGTTTAAATTGAGGTGGTGCTAATGAAGCCAGTCGTAACAGATATTGACATTGACGTACCCGACAGAACCGAGGTACTAAAACTATTCAAGCACGTTGCAGCAAGCAACCATTCAAGTGGCAAAAAGAAAGGACACAACACAGGCGTATACTTTCACGATGTGCCTGTTGATCCTTTCACTAACCGTTGCACACTTGATTACAAAGAAGCAGAAGATATTGGCTACTTTAAAATTGACGTACTCAACGTTAGCATTTACAAAGACGTGAAAGGCAATCAACATATGGATCAATTGCTAGAGCGTGAACCGATGTGGGAATTGCTCGAAGAAAAAGACTTTTGCGATATGTTGTTCCACATGCGTGGACACCACAGCTTGTGCCAAACAATGAAGCCAAAAACAATCTCACAACTGGCCGCAGTGCTGGCTATGATCCGCCCAGCAAAACGACATTTGGTCGGAAAGAGCTGGGATGAAGTAATGGATGAAGTATGGCTAGTGCCCGACAACGATGAATACTTCTTTAAGAAGTCACACGCTGTGGGATATGCTATGGCAGTCAAACTGCACATGAACTTGTTAACGGAGCAATATAATTGATACATGATATAGGTTTTACAAAAATTGAAAAAGAAGTACCTGTCGTCCAGCTACTAAGTCTTATTGAAATGTGCCCTGCGTGGGATATTCCTCAACGCGGACACGACCGTAAAGGCAATTATTATGATCGGCCGACACCCAATGTAGATTGGTCTAACTATTGGGGAGTAGACTTAACTGAAAATTATCATGTAACTCAAATACGCAAGCGTTTGGATGAGATTGCAGGCACTTTGCTTGATGACGCATATTTTTATGGAAGTGATGTAAGTGTATTGGCGCCCGGATCAAGTCTTATTAGGCCGCATGTTGACACACCACATAGACACCCACCATGGAATCATTCTCCTGATAGACGATTAGGCATTCAAATGTCTGTGCCTCTTAATGAATGGTATGATGGAATGGGTGGCACTGCATTCTTGGCACACAGCCACCGAAAGACATGGCCGATTGAAGAATGTTACAAAGGAACGTACAATGAGATGTTTAAGGAAAAATCACAAACAATACACTTAGAATTTGGTGACATTGCTGTTTGGGATGCCAGAACACTGCATTCGCAAATGATCAATCATCAGACCACTAAGCGATATGTACTGTTGCTTAATTATGTTGAAGGTGATATAGTTGACGAATTGGTTGCGTACGAATCTAGTCTACACGACGGATAAGCTGGACATTCTTTCGTTTTACACGCTTTTGCATAATGTCCTTAAGACATACACTTGGTCCTGTTACAATTAAAAAGTCCTTGATATTGAATGTGCGCAGGCTGTCGCGGTAGATGGTAAAACGTTCGCCTAAAATGATGTTGATTGGAATGGTTCGGTTTGTTTCCCACCACCACTCTGCTCCATGATCTAGAAATGATTTACGCAATTCTGCTGTTTTTATCTCTTCGTATACATACATCGAAATGAGGTTGCCATCTTGGTTTTGTATAATTCCAAGATACTCATTCTTACCATATGTGGCAAGTGTTAAGAATGGAAATTCTTCAAGGAGTTTATTTGCTGTCATGCTTTTATTTATGTCGAGAAGTCTTGGTGAGATAAATAATAATAGCAGGAAGAACAAATGACAGTTTTCGCATATCACACACCGCAAATTGCATCACCTATTAATGATAGGCGTGCAGGCACAAGCCGAGTAGTTTCGGATACGCCAACACCAATACAAGTAGGCAAAGGTTACAGCGTGACATTGTATTTTGCTTTCCAGGACCACAACAACAAAGCATTTTGGATAGAAGGCAGAACAATGACTGCACACATTCATGATCGCAACAATACAAAAGTTGCAGAAGTTGGAGTCAATCCTATTCCAGGAATAATTGGCGCGGGCCAAATCAAACTTGACACAGCAACAACTGCACCGCTGCTACCGGGATTCTATAACCTTGTTATCACATACATTGATGATTTTGGTACAGAAGTTGCAGTGCAAACCATGCGCAGTCGTCCTAGATTTGTTTTAGACGTAGTGGACTTCGTTAATACCTAATCGCGTTGTATGACGCTAATATCAAGCCGCAGACACCGGTAGACAAACTACCACATATGTAGTATACTGTTTTAAATGCATTTTTTCGTACAATTTATCAGATCTCGGGTTCCAGCAGGCTGGACACTAAAGAGCGGCGGCTGGCTATCTGGCAACTGTCCTGTCTGCGTACACAACGGCGAAGCTCGTAATGATGTAAAGCGCAGAGGCGGATTTCAGTTTGGAGAAGACGAATGGGTGTACCATTGCTTTAACTGTCATTTTGCTACTGGCTGGAAGGTTGGACAAAAGATAACAGACAAGAACCGTTTACTGTTAAAGGGCTTTGGTGTAGAAGAAGCAGAGATACAGCGCATGAGTTTGGAGTTATTGCGGGAGGAAGAAACAACTAGGTTTCTAAACCCTATGCAAGAAGAAACACCTGCGTTTGTTCCTGAATGGCCAACAGTTGATTTGCCTGCAGGATCGACGCTGTTACTGCATCAAGATTCTGACACAATACATCCAAATTTTGTGAAGGGCATAGAGATGTTGCAGCAACGACAATTGCTGCATTGGACTGACTGGGCTTACACATCAAGTGACTTCAAATTTAAGAAGCGCATCATATTGCCGTTTCGTTACAAGGGCAACATTGTTGGACATACTGCTCGTTATATTGGCACACCACCAAACGACTTGACACCTAAATACTTGAGAAGTACGCCACCTAACTTTGTGTTCAACTTGGATAGACAAAGCAGAAGTAGAAAGCTAGCAATTGTAACTGAAGGCGACTTTGATGCAATTGTGTTAGACGGCATGGCCCTTGGCAGCAACAGTGTGAGCGAAGGTCAAGCCAGTTTGATTAACGAGCTCAAAAAGAAAACAATATTACTGCCAGACGCAGACAAGCCGGGAAGTGAATTAATTGAACCGGCCATTAAAAATGATTGGTCAGTTTCGTTTCCTGAATGGATGGACACGCACAAGGATGCAGCAAGCGCAGCAGAAGAATATGGCAGATCATTTGTGTTAAAGTCAGTAATTGACGCAGCTATCTCTAACCCTACAAAGATTAGGGTGTTAGCGCGAAAGTATCTGAAATGAACCTTGACAGATGGACGAACTGATGCCACGCCAGCTAGAGAAAATAACAGCGCGTGATATCTTACCAACCTATGTTAACGCACCACGATGGTCATACTATGGCACATTGATTTACCAACAGCCATGTTTCCACATCGCATATATTGCCAGCTACCGAAGCGTATCGGTCATCAAAAAGTTGTATCTGACACCAGATGATGACATCATTATGCGACTAAGTACATTGCTAGACGAGCCGACACGTATTGACCTCGAGGGTTATACGTACCTTAAAGGATAACGAATGGCAGAAGAATACACGATTGAATTACAAAAACTATATGTTGAGTTTTTAGTAAGCGACCACGAGTTGTTTGTACGTTGCAACTCAATTCTCGACGAGGAATTTTTTGACCGCACACTAAAACCAACTGTGAAGTTTTTGCGTGACTACGTAGAAGAATATGGACGTATACCTGAACTCAATCAAATTAAAGCAAAGACTGGAACAGAGTTACAAGCTCTAGGCCAAAGCAGTGAAGACCACCGCAAATGGTTTATTGATGACTTTGAGAGATTCTGCCGACACAAGGCACTTGAACGCGCAATTCTTGCGAGCACAGACAAACTTGAAAAGCAGGAATACGGTGCAGTTGAACAGTTGATTAAAGACGCTGTTGCAATTGGCTTGGCTAAAGAGCTGGGCACAGACTATTGGGAGAATCCATTAGCACGACTAGAACGCATTGCAGCAGACAAGGGCGGCACAAGCACTGGTTGGACAACCATGGACTATCCACTTTACGGTGGATTTAACAGAGGTGAACTCAACATCTTTGCTGGTGGCTCAGGCGCAGGTAAGAGTTTGTTCTTACAAAACCTTGCGTTGAATTGGGCAGAAAAAGGATACAACGTATTGTATGTGTCTTTGGAACTTTCAGAAGACCTTTGTGGTATGCGACTAGACAGCATGTTAACAGGATACACAACCAAGGATTTATTTAAGAACAAAGATGATGTTGCGTTAAAGATTGCGTTAAAGGGCAAAAAGTTTGGCAAACTGCAAATCGTGCAGTTACCTAACGGTATCAACGTAAACGATCTTAAAGCATACATTAAAGAATATCAAATTCAGCACAAACTAACAGTTGATTGTGTGCTGTTGGACTACCTTGACTTGATGAACCCAGCAAAGGTTAAAATCTCAAGCGATAACATTTCGCAAAAGGACAAGCATGTAAGTGAAGAATTGCGCAACTTTGCAATGGAAGGCAATTACTTGTTTGCAACCGCGTCACAGTTGAACAGAGGCGCAGTTGATGAGATTGAGTTCGACCACAGTCACATTGCAGGTGGTTTGAGTAAAATTCAAACAGCAGACAACGTGATTGGTATCTTTACAAGTCGTGCAATGAAGGAACGAGGCCGTATTCAAATTCAGTTTATGAAAACACGTTCTAGTAGCGGCGTCGGTCAAAAGATTGACTTAGATTTCAATCTTGACAGTTTGCGCATTAGTGACTTAGATGAAGACGCAGAGGATTCAGAAACAGTGACTACATCCGGATTGTACAAAAAATTACAAGAAGGCGGTACAGCTACACAGTCGGCTAGCAGTCACAAACCAAACCAAGCAGAAGCAGTCATCAATAACGCAGATAAACTTAAGAATATCCTGCGTCGTACTGAATAACGATAAATAAGCATAATATAAGGACTCATCTGTTATGAAAAAGCGAACCCGCAGTATTCTTGAAGAAATCAATTCAATAGCCACTGCAAAAGACCGAGAGCACATGATCGAAGGCAAAGCTGACAATATTATTGCAGGCACACAAAATTTAATCAATCTCATTGCCGAATCTTATGATCAAGAGACAGCAGATGACTTGACAAAACGTCTATTAAATGCTATACGTACTCAAGACCCGAAAAAGTTTCAGCGTGGCATCCGCAAAATAAGCGAAAGCCGCCGCAGCAAACGTTAACCCTTATCAAGAGGTGTACGCCATGAAAGGCGAAGGAGCAATCCACATAAGTGAAATCGAACCTACCTTGCGACGACTGGAGCAAGACTTAGGATTTGATTTATGCAACAACATGCTAGGCAGCACAGGTAAACGAACAATATCAGGCGACATTGATGTTGCAGTGCAGCTTGACAAAGAACAGATCCCGATACTACTGGACCGACTCAACAAATGCAAGATTGTAGATTTTGCAAAGAAGTCTGTCCTTGTTGTTATTGCGCGTGTTGAAATCCAAAACTATGACAGCACAGTTGAAACTGATCAACCTCGTACAGGATATGTGCAAGTTGACTTTATGACTGATCCCAATATTGCATGGCTTAAAACGTTTTATCATGCACCTGCAGAAGGCGTCAGCAAATACAAAGGCGCTCACCGAAACATCACATTGGGTGCACTTAGTCAATATGTCGATCGATATGAAACTAATGATCCCATCGATATGACGCCGTTGACAAAACGATATATGTTTTCGTCTAACCGAGGGCTTGTTCGCATTACACGTGAGCCGAAACCTCGTAAGGATGGAAAGGGTTATACCAAACAAGTTATCAACACAGTGATTGATGGTCCTTGGTATAGCCCTGCAATTATTGTTGCTCGATTGAAACTTGATAGTATTCAAAATTTAGATAGCTTTGAAACTGTTTGGGCTTCTATTCTAAAAAATCAACCCTCAGCAGTTGTCAGTCGAATTGCGCGTGATTTGGAAGCTGACCCGAATATTCAAAAGCTTGGTGTGCCAGATGAAATTAAGGAATACTTGAAATGACAAAGGGCAGAGAATTCAATCACATTGAAGACTTAGTGTTCTTTTACGGTAGCGAAGGTGCAACACAAGCAACAGATATCCTAGCTTCGTTTGCATCTAGCCAAGATGACATCAGTATTAAATGGGACGGCAAGGCAGCATTGTATTATGGGCGCGATAGCGATGGTAAGTTTTGCATGGCTACGATTTACGGTTGGCGCAAAAACAAACCATCATATACACCCGAAGATATCAGAACTCACGTGTTAACAGTTGGCCAAGGCGAAGACTGGCGTAAATTGATGGCACAGGACTTCTACCACATGTTTGGTTTCCTAGAACAGTCCGTGCCAACAGACTTCAAGGGCTTTGTGAAAGGCGACTTGATCTTTAGCCCGCTTATGGTTCCAGTTAAACCTACACTAGCTGGATATCAATTTACTCCTAATCAAGTTACCTATACAGT